>UMDK01055899.1_pt1 | contig 11499 bp, 9 predicted proteins | sample 1964461 | NCBI WGS metagenome assembly UMDK01 (sample SAMEA4835991, study PRJEB28245) | human gut metagenome | biome: gut microbiome; material: fecal sample | place: Denmark | collected 2008 | reverse complement strand
TGTTTCACTGTTTAGTTATCAAGGTTGTCTGTCTTCACCTCTCGGCTTACAGCTCGTTTATTATATCACTTGCTTTTTGCTTTGTCAAGAACTTTTTTTATTTTATTTTTTAAGTTCTTTTTTCATCTGCATCAGCAACTCTGATATAATATCATGTCTTCAGTTTCCTGTCAACACTTTTTTTATATTTTTTTCAACTTTATTCAACCAAATCTCTGTTGTCTGTCAAAAAAATCCGCCTCACTCAGAAGCGGATTTATCATATCATTATTTTCTTTTTGCGTCAAGTATTATTTTACATTTTTTTACATATTTTTTACACTATCTCCGATATCACTATAATATCCTCATTTTTAACGCCCCAATATCAGAGTAAAGATTCAAAAATCGCTCGCATTTGCGCAAGAAGACATTTGGATCCGATACCTACGGTCCACAGATACCAAACCTTTCTAATAGAAGATACTCATAAATATCCTGATCAGGATATCTCTGTCATATATGAAACTCAGGATGCAATCTTTCTTAATGATCTGAAGGGCCGCCTCACCAGCCTTTGTATTGCACACAATGGTGAGAGCCAGAAAGATAATCCATATTACTATAAGGAATTTAACTGCCCCCAGCAACGCTCCTGCTACCTTGTTCATGCCATGCAGCACAGGTAATCTCGTCACAAGATTCAGCATCCATGTGATACTCCTCACCATAATCGTCGACATCAGCAGAGAAATCAGGAAAGAAATTCCGTTCACTGCCATTCTCGCCAGATATTGAGCAATATAATCCGAAAATGTAGTTACAGCCAAATACTGGTAACTGTCAGAATTATTATTCTGAACCAGTCCATTCCTCAGCAGCTCCGGGAGATTCATTTCATTTATAAATTCAGTCTGGCTTTCTCCACTGCCTGTCCATGTGCTGTATTCCTCTCCTACAAACTCCCGGCAGCTTTCCTGTACTTTTTCATAAATTGATGTATTTTCCCGAATAAACTCATTTACATAAGGATTTATAAACCACACGATCGCCATCGACAGAAAAACACATACAAGCGAAACCAGTTCTTTTATCAGTCCCCGCCTATAACCTCTGACACATGCAGCCGCCAGAAAAAGTATCGTAATGACTCCGGCCCACGTTAAAGCCATTTTCATCCTCCTAACTAAGTTTTATTATCTCTACACCGCTGTCCAATACCAGAAGATATCTGTTCATTCCGATTTTGAAGAAATCTTTGATCGTTCCATCCACACTGCCAAGATATTTCTGTACTCCCCTGCTGTTCATTACACACATCTGGGAACTGTTGTACATCAGAATATTTCCACCGCTTAATTTAATCGTCGTATATGGAATATTGAAGTTTTCTTTGAATTTCAATTTGCCATCTGTAGTATAAACTTCCATTGTATACTGTTTGTCTTTACTGTCATTCTTAAACACAAGACCAATCATATCATTATCATAAAAAGTACTGACAATTTCTTTATCTACTTTTACTGTTTTTACTTCCTTCGGAATCTGGCTTCCATGATAAATTGTAAATCCATTATCTTTAAGTGCTACAGACCGGTTATTATCAAGATACTGGATCTGCGGAACTACCACGCCTTCATACTTATATCCACTGACAATTCTGTCATCCTCGTTCTGTCCTACATCTCCAAAATTGTAAAATGCCACATAACTGGTCGTATCACTTCCATCTACGAACTGATAGGTTACCATCATGATCACTCCGTCTTCAGATACAGCAATATCAAGGGGATATCCCGGATCATCTATCTTCGTCTGATTTTCAGCAATCAGACTTCCATCTGTACCATAAAAATCAATCCATGTATCATCTCCACCATCCAGGATTGCCGCAACAAGACCGCTTTTGGATACTTTTGCTTTGACAATACTGTAGGAAGTAGTTACACTGCCTGTTTTTCCTGATTTATCATAAATCTCCAAAGTTGTTCCATCTTTATCCGCAATCACCGCACGAGTTCCATTAACATCTGCCACAGGATTCTGCATCTGATAGGTTTCACTCCATAATGTACTCATCTTATCAGAAACAAGTGAAACTCCGTCCGGACTGTATCGAAGGATATTTCCGTCCATTTCAACATAATTTGTAGAAACAATATCCTCCTGCTCACTTGTCTGGACTACTTTATAAGTATGATAGCTTCTCTTCTCTATGTAAAATCCCACAGCCGTTACAGCAGCAGCTATCGCCACCACTGTAATAACTGTCTTTTTCACTACACTTCTTTTGTGGCGGGACAATCTGCGCTCATAATCATCTGCATATTCCTCTTCAGCTCTCTCCCGGGCTTTCGCTTTTCTGTTTCTCTCTGCCTGAAGCTTTTTCTTTTTATGTTTTTTTATTATTTTCTTAAATGTATTTGCCATTTTAGCCTTTACCTTATTTCTCACTTTCATTTTGTTGATTATCAGGTTTCAGTTTTTGCCATTTATTATAGCACAGTTTTCTAAGGTAATACAATTACTTGTCCCGGATAAATGATTTCGTCCGCTGACATCCCATTCAATTTGCAGATCTGACTTATGGCTTCGATACTTCCGTATCTGTCCCTACTTATCTGAAAAAGAGTATCGCCGGGCTGAATCACATATGACTCATGGGCTTTTCCCGCTGCTTCGCTGTTTTCCTTCTGCACAGCTTCCCTGACACGTTTCTGTGCTTTACGTTCATCTGCTTCCTGCTGGTAGATTTGTTCGGTTTTATCTGCTTTTTCTGTCTTTACATCCGGAAGCTGTTCTGTTTTGTCCGATTTTTGTTCTGTATCTGTCTGCTCTGCTGATATTTTTTTCTCTGAAGTATTGTTTTTCTTTTCAGAATTTTCTTTTTCACTGGTGCTTTGATTATTCTCTTCATCATTCTTTTCATTATTCTTTTTATTCTTCCCTGCATCATTTTGTATAGTATCTGTTCGGTATTGTTTATGCTGCCTGACAGCTTCATTGTTCGAAGTCCCGACAACAGGAGACGGCGTTATCTCCTCAACGATCACTGAAGAAACCGTCGCGCTCTCCTTTTCGTTCTGTTTTACATTCTGGTAACTTCTGTAAAAATTAACACCCACTGTCAGTACTGCAATTGCCAGACATGCAGTTAATCCATATGAAAAAACAGAAGGAGCTGCCGGCTCCTTCCTGGTTTCCTTTTTATCTGCAATTATTTTGCGAAAATCTTTCACAGCCTGATCTTCATATTTTTCCTGAGGTTCCGGCTGAAGTTCTTCATTTTTGTCGATCATATACGTCTGCATACCGGGATTTTTTTCATAATAAAGATAATACCCTCCCAGACGCACCATTTCATTGTTTTCATAACGGAAGAAAGCATCTTCCCTTTCCTGAGGTTCCATAAGCATCAGGACTTTTTCTCCTCCAAAATGTTTCATGTGTACTTTTGACATCACTTCCGATACTTTCAGGAGAAGCTGAGGCTGTGAAAAGAACCATCCCACAATCTCCTGATCTTCGAAGTACTCCTTCTGGGCTTCCTGTATCTGCTTCCATTGATTTTCCGAAAAATCGATATGATCAGGTGCTGCCTCCATCTCCTCCGCTATAATAGCACCTTTGATAAACAGATAAGCTGTCTGAGAACGCCATTTAAGATTTCCTGTAAGAACTGCCACTCTGGTTTTTGCTTCTCCCAGAGAGTCTTCCGTTCTGGCAAGTCTTACCAGAAATGTGTACACATAGTCCTCCATATAAATCCTGTAATCTTCGGCTGCCAGGCCGATCTGGCGTATATTTCTGGGTAATCCAAACGGTTCCTCACCATTTTGTCCTTCCTGAGATTCGTCCTTATAGATTACTTCTATCATCTCTCATCACCCCTTCGGGTATCAGGATAACACAGATAAATTGCAGATTTTATCACATTGTAAGAGGAATTTACCAGAATTTGGCGACAGATTTTGCACAGTGCATATTTTTATCCCGGTAAGGATATGATGTTATCAGAAGCCTCTTCGCAGCTTGTTGTTATGAAGCAAAGGGACTATAGCAATTAAAAGATATAATCAATAATGTGCTCTCGAAATCTTTTTGTGCAGGTACAATAGAGACTCTGCGAGTACATAATACGATCAGGGAGGTTTTATGGTATTTTATGTGGACTCACAGAAAAGCAGTTCTGCTGAGGAAATCGCTTTTCTTTTAAATAAATGTATTCTTCAATATCCCGGCAGATGGTCGGAACTGGTTTTTCTGTGTATCGGAAGTGACCGCGTGACAGGAGACTGTCTCGGTCCCTATATCGGACACCAGTTACTTGAACATCTGAATACGGACACTCATGGCGTTTATGTTTACGGTACCCTGAAAAGCCCCGTACATGCTTTAAATCTTTCCAGAATTTCCCGCCAGATCAAAATTCTGCATCCCGAAGGTCTGGTTATTGCAGTGGATGCCTCCCTTGGACAAAAAAAGCACCTGGGGTATGTGACCATCGCAGATGGTGCACTTTACCCAGGTGCTGCAGTTCAGAAAGAACTTCCTCCTGTTGGTGATATCCATATCACAGGGATTGTAAACATTGCAGGTGTACTGGAACAGCTAACCCTTCAGACTACCCGCCTGTCTACGGTAATCTCTCTGGCAGATACCATCACACAGGGAATCGTAAATTATACAAATTCTTTGATCTGTTTGTAGATGCCTTCTGCATCAAGACCATATTTCTCAAGAAGAGCTGTGGCAGGACCGGATTCTCCGAATACATCATTTACACCGATACGTTTTACAGGTACAGGTGCTTTCTCAGACAGGCATTCGCATACTGCTCCGCCAAGTCCGCCGATTACTGAATGCTCTTCTACAGTTACAACCTTGCCTGTTTCTTTGGCTGCTGCAACTACAAGTTCTTCATCCAGAGGCTTAATCGTATGGATATTGATTACTTTTGCATCTACGCCGTCTGCCGCAAGCTTCTCTGCAGCTTCAAGAGCAGGAGCTACGCAGAGACCGTTTGCAATGATCGTAAGGTCTTTTCCTTCACGAAGGACAATACCTTTGCCTAATTCAAATTTATAGTCCGGTCTGTCATTGATAACCGGAACTGCCAGACGTCCAAATCTCATATATACAGGACCAACATGCTCATAAGCTGCTTCTACCATAGCTTTTGCTTCAATATCATCAGAAGGGCAGGCAACAACCATTCCCGGAATTACTCTCATAAGAGCAAAATCCTCACAACACTGATGGGTAGCACCATCTTCACCTACAGAAATTCCGCCATGAGTAGCGCCAATTTTTACATTGATCTTCGGATATGCAATAGAGTTACGAACCTGTTCAAAAGCACGTCCTGCTGCAAACATTGCAAATGTGCTGGCAAATGGAACTTTTCCTGTAGTAGCCAGACCTGCGGCAATGCCCATCATATTACACTCGGCAATACCACAGTCAATATGACGCTCCGGAAATTCTTTTTTGAATACGCCAGTCTGAGTAGCTGCAGCAAGGTCAGCGTCCAGAACGACCAGGTTCTCATGTTTCTTACCTAATTCAACCAGCGCAGCACCGTAGCTTGCTCTTGTTGCGATCTTCTTTACTTCTGACATAATGCTTCACCTGCCTTTTCTAACTCTTCCATTGCCTGTGCATACTGCTCGTCATTCGGAGCTTTTCCATGCCATCCAACCTGATTTTCCATAAAGGAAACGCCTTTTCCTTTTACAGTTTTCATAATGATAGCTGTAGGCATTCCCTTAGTAGCTTTTGCTTCATCAAAAGCAGCTCTTAACTGATCCATATCATTTCCGTCTGCAACGTTAATCACATGGAAGTTAAATGCCTCAAATTTCTTATCAATCGGGTATGGAGAACATACTTCATCAACCTTACCGTCGATCTGAAGTCCATTATTATCCACGATCACTACAAGATTGTCCAGTTTTCTGAAGCCTGCAAACATAGCAGCTTCCCAAACCTGGCCTTCCTGAATTTCGCCGTCACCTAATAAGGTGTATACACGATAGCTTTCATTGCTTAATTTGGCAGAAAGCGCCATACCAACTGCTGCAGAGATTCCCTGTCCCAGAGAACCGCTGGACATATCAACACCCGGGATATGTTTCATATCCGGATGTCCCTGTAAATAGGAACCCAGATGACGAAGAGTCTTCAGATCTTCTTTTGGGAAAAAGCCTCTTTCTGCAAGTGCAGAGTAGTATCCCGGTGCTGTGTGGCCTTTGGAAAGTACGAAACGGTCACGATCAGCCTTCTTAGGATCCTTTGGATCAATATTCATTTCTTCAAAATATAAATAAGTGAATACATCTGCTGCAGACAGAGATCCGCCCGGATGTCCTGCTTTTGCAGAATGTAATGCAGTAACGATGTCTTTACGGACTTCGTTTGCAATTTTCTGAAGTTCTAATTTTTCCATTGTGGTAAATTCTCCTTATTCGCCGAATACTGCTTTATAATCTTTCTGGAATTTCTCAATACCTGCATCTGTCAGAGGATGTTTTGTCATCTGTACGATTACATTGTACGGAACAGTTGCAATGTCAGCACCTGCAAGTGCACAGTCTGTTACATGGATCGGATTTCTTACGCTTGCTGCGATGATTTCTGTCTCGATTCCTGCCACTTCAAAAATCTCAGCAATCTCGCGGATCAGATCAACACCTCTTGTAGAAATGTCATCCAGTCTTCCAAGGAACGGAGATACATAAGTAGCACCTGCTCTTGCAGCCAGAAGTGCCTGGTTAGCAGTGAAGATCAGAGTAACGTTTGTCTTGATTCCTTCTGCATGAAGAACCTTAACTGCTTTCAGACCTTCTACTGTCATAGGAATCTTAACAACCATGTTCGGATGGATGGCTGCAATCTCACGTCCCTCTTTGATCATTCCTTCTGCATCTGTTGTAGTAGCTTTTACTTCACCGCTGATCGGTCCGTCTACGATAGATGTGATCTCTTTGATTACTTCCTTGAAATCCCTTCCTTCTTTTGCGATAAGAGACGGATTTGTGGTAACACCACAGATTACACCCATATCATTAGCTGCCTTAATATCTTCTACTTTTGCTGTGTCAATAAAAAATTTCATGTTCTTAACCCTCCTGATTTTTGCTTGTCATAATCGTTCATTGATCTGATGGTTTCATTATAACAGACTTTACATTTAGGTCAAGCGTGGCAAAAGATTATTAATAATTTCTTTATTAATAATCGCATGTCTTATTAATTCTTTATTTTCCAGTCAAAGCATATATTCGTTGTTATCAACATGCAATATACAATATGTTTTATAACCATTTCTTTTCGTAACTGTTCGCTGTCTTTGCTGTTGCAGGAAACCTCCGTCAGAAATCATTTCTGATATCGGATTTCAGCCGCACATCCTGAAATTTTGGTACGTTTCCAGAAAATGCCTGCCGGGTAGATATTCGCAATCTACCTCGCCACACAGCTCTATACCAAATAACTGTTCTGCAGTTTCGATAAATTATTATTAATAATTTTCATTCGACGTATTTAATTATTTTTTTTGGTTCTGACATACCCCGTAGTGCGTCTCGCTATCAGCTTGGGGGTATATTCAATATTATAGAGACTGACAGGAGCAGAATCTGTGAGAAAACGGTCCTGCTCATCGATTTTGCGCAGTATAATATCACAGGCATCTCTGCCTTTAAGGGCTACGAAATGATCGATCGTAGTAAGAGAGATCTTCCGTATTCCCGAATAAAAGATATTATCGCACCCAATCACCGATACATCCTTGGGTACATGAATCCTTGCTTCATGGAGAGCATCCAGCGCACCAATAGCCATCATATCATTCTGGCCTGCAATAGCTGTAAATTCCCTGCCTTCATCCAGAAGCTCCATAGTAAGCTCATAACCCATCGAATATTCCGAATCCATCCGTGGGATCTGCATATCGATAGCTTCATCCGCAGCCTTAATGATCACATGATCCTTCAGGCCTTCTTTCTCAAACTCTTTCACAAAACCATTTACACGTTTTGTTCTCTGCCATTGTCTCCTTGTCAGGGGCGGAGTGATAAACGCTACATCTCTGTGCCCCAGATCAAGCAGATGTCTTGCCATCATCCTTCCCACAACTGTATTATCCTGATTAATGGCATCTATAGTTGTAGTTTTCTCTTTATTACTGATGATAACCAGTGGGATTGTCTGCGCCAGTTCCTCTACCTGCTGCTGAAAATCCGGATTTGGATTACAGCAGTAGATAATGCCAAGTGGCTCTATTGTACCCATCATGCGCAGATACTTCTCCTCCAGACGGGGATCTCTCTGTGTATTACAGATAAAGACACCATATCCCTGCTTGTTCGCCACTGCTTCAATCCCTTGCAGAAGCAATACATAATACGGGCTTGTAAGCGTAGGGCAAAAAACAACGATCAGCTTCTCTTTCCGGCTTTCTTTTCTGTTCTTTCGTCCGGGAAGATGATAGCCTAATTCTCTGGCTGCCTGCTCTACCTTCTCCACTGTTTCTCTGGAAAAAGAAACATTATATTTCTTATTCAGGACCATGGAAACAGTTGCCTGGGAGACTCCTGCCCTCTTTGCCACGTCAGAAGAAGTTGCTTTCTTTTTAGACAAAGTGATGCCTCCTTTTCCGATGATCTTTTGTCAGAACAGTAACCTTAAAGCTCCACACGCCCCTCAAGAGCACGTAAAAGAGTCACTTCGTCAATATATTCCAGATCTCCTCCTACCGGAACTCCGCTTGCAATCCTGCTGACTTTGATCCCGGTAGGTTTGATCAGCTTACTGATATACATTGCCGTTGTTTCCCCCTCCAGACTGGAGTTGGTAGCAATGATCACTTCCTTTATCTCATCCTTTGCCAGACGCTGCATGAGTTCTTTCAGTTTGATATCATCCGGCCCGATTCCAAGCATTGGAGAGATTGCACCATGAAGAACATGATAAACGCCATCAAACTTGCCTGTTTTTTCATAAGCTGCAAGATCTCTTGTATTCTCTACCACCATAATCACTGAATGATCTCGCTTATCATTGCTACAGATGGGACAGATCTCTCTGTCTGTCAGAGTACAGCAGCACTTGCAATACTGTACATTCTCTCTGGCACCGGTAATGGAAGAGGTAAGCTGCTCTACCTGATCCTTTGGCATATTCATGATGTGAAATGCCAGTCTCTGTGCTGATTTCGCACCGATTCCCGGAAGATGGGAAAGTTGCTCGATCAGCTTATTGATATGACTGCTGTAGTATTCCATCAGAATGGAAGACCTCCGCCAAGTCCGCCCAGACCACCTGTCAGTTTAGACATAACAGCTGTAGATTCTTCTTCCACTTTGCGAAGTGCTTCGTTTGTAGCTGCAACGATGAGATCTTCCAGCATTTCGATGTCATCCGGATCTACAACTTCCTCCTGAAGCTTTACTTTTGTCACCTCTCTCTTACCGGAGATAGTTACCTCTACAGCTCCACCTCCTGCAGTAGCCGTAAATTCTTTCTCTTCCAGAGCTTTCTGGTTCTCTTCCATCTGGCGCTGCATTTTCTGCGCCTGTTTCATAAGATTATTCATATTTCCCGGCATACCCATTCCCGGGAATCCTCCACGTTTTGCCATTTGTGATGTCCTCCTTGCTATTTATTGCCTTATTATTTACTGCCTTTTCCTGTCCGGAGAATATTTAGTTACTGTTCACTCCGTTCACAGTAACGTAACCAAAATTCATTCCAGATTGCCTGCGGCAATGGAATTTTGGCTTGTATGTCTCGGGATTTTGGCATATTCATGCCAAAACACCTCGCGGGATAGTGGTGTGTGAACAGTAACAATATTTATTCTCCTTTTTCCTCATCAGGATCTTCCTCTATCACAACATCCATGTGGATATTATTCTTTATCGCCTGGTCCACTGTGATATTTGCCAGATTTGTATGCTGATGCTTATCTGCCACCAGCATCTGGATCTCTACTGTTTTTCCTGTCTGAGCAGTGATGATGTCCTGAAGCTCTTTCTTCGCTTCCGGATTGTCCACATAGGACTGCCCAAGGAAATCCTGAAATTCCACATAAAGGACAGGTTCTCCTGTCTCACTGTTATACTTCGGAACAGATTTCTGAAGCATCTGTTTGAACATCCCTGTTGTCTGTCCTGTGATCACTCTCCAGCCTGCCACGATCTTCTGCAAATCTTCCGGTGCAGCTTTCGCCGGTGCTTTGTTTCCCGCCGGTTCCTGAACTGCTCCGGTTTCTACCGGCATTTTCCCTGAGCCCTGCTGCACGATCACCTGCTGTACCGGACGTTCATCCATCCGCTGTTCCAGCACACGCAGTCTGTCCAGAACAGAATCCAGATTAGTCTCCATTGCAGGACGGCACAGCTTGATCAGTGCAATCTCCACGAGAACCCTTTTCTGGGTTGCATATCGGATCTGGTTGGACAAATCCGAAAAAATACGGATATACCGCATCAGCGTCTCCACATCCAGCATGGTGCTCTCTTCTTTCAGAAGTTTCATGTTGTCGGATGAGACATCGATCGCTTCCTCCGGATTCTCAGAAGTCTTAACGAGAAGAAGATTTCTCATATACCAGGTAAAATCTCCCACAAACTGGCTCAGTTCCCTGCCTCCTACGATCAGTTCCTCCAGGATATGAATGGAACCTGTCACATCTCCCCGGATCACTTTTCGCAAAAGCTTGCTAAACACTTCGGTGTCAACAGCTCCCAGAACCTCCAGAACTTTATCATAGGTAAGTTCCTGTCCAAGATAAAAAGCAATACACTGGTCAAGAAGGCTGAGCGCATCTCGCATGGAACCATCTCCCGCTTTCGCTACATATCGGACTGCTTTTTCCTCAGCTTCTACACCTTCAACTTTGAGCAGTTCATCCAGTCTGGCCGCGATAGTGTCTATGGTGATTCTGTGGAAATCATATCTCTGGCATCTGGATAAAATCGTAATCGGAATCTTGTGCGCCTCTGTAGTTGCCAGGATAAACATAACATAAGACGGTGGTTCCTCCAGTGTTTTCAGCAGGGCATTGAAGGCACCTGTGGAAAGCATATGAACCTCATCAATAATATATACTTTATATTTACCTTCTGTAGGGCGGTAAGAAACCTCTTCTCTGATCTCACGTATATTATCCACACCATTGTTGGATGCAGCATCGATCTCGATCACATTCATTGCAGTTCCTGCCTGGATTGCCTTGCACATGGCACATTCATTACAGGGGCTGCCATTTACGGGATGCTCACAGTTGACTGCCTTCGCCAGAATTTTGGCTACTGTTGTTTTACCGGTTCCTCTGGTGCCACAGAACAGATACGCATGGCCGATACGGTTATGCTTAATCTGATTTGTCAGAGTAGTCACTATGTGATCCTGACCTTTGACATCCGCGAAATTATCCGGTCTGAACTTTCTGTAAAGAGCAGTGTAACTCATGAGTAAACTCCTATCGTAACTATTCAGCACCCCCACTGTCAG
>UMDK01047874.1_pt1 | contig 12115 bp, 6 predicted proteins | sample 1964461 | NCBI WGS metagenome assembly UMDK01 (sample SAMEA4835991, study PRJEB28245) | human gut metagenome | biome: gut microbiome; material: fecal sample | place: Denmark | collected 2008 | reverse complement strand
CGGTCATTGGCCGCCCGCCTTGATGAAATTATTTGTTTATCCACATAGCTTTTGATATGCTAAAAGTAGTGTACAATATGTTCATACACATATGTTTTGATATAGTATAAATCATGCATCCAAATTTGCACGAAATTGCTTGCAATCGTGTGCAATGCACACGAACCGGAGATCTGACACAAACTATTTGTTTATTAACACATTATTTTATATAACAATATGCGTATATGTTCGTTTTGGTTTTACAACCAAAACGATTGGCGAACACGGTTCGCCGCTACAGTATAACAACAACTTTGCAACATTTATCGGATTTTGTTGCAAACACTATATATTTTTCTACCCTTGCTTGCGGGCGGATTGTATTCTCTGCTACCGATTATAAATTATAATAAAAAAGGGCTGTAAAAACAACCCTTTTGGAAATTTAAAATTTTAAAATTTTAAAGTGAAATTTGCAGATCGCCAAGTGAATATTCAGCGTCGGATGCTGTATCGTTTTTGATATACCAATACACCTTTGTAACAACAGGATCGCTGTCGGTGGTGCCTTCAATCTTCATATTCGTAACAATCGGAATATACGAGCTTTTAACCGGTTCTTTGCTTACGGTAAGCTCACATTTTGCCGTTATTTTATCACCGTACGCACCCGTAGATGTAACAGTAACAGTAGTCTTGCCTGCCTTATTGGCAATAACCTTACCGTTATTATCAATTGTTGCGACACCAATGTTTGACGATGTGTAAGTCACCGTACCCTGTGCCTTTGCGCTTAAGTCAAATGTCTCACCTACTACAGCTTCTGCTCTAGAATAAAAACTTGAAATTCCGGCAGACGGATCTGACTGTTTCATAGCTGTAGATTCATTTTCTTTAAAAACATAAGTATTATTCTGAGCTGTAATTACTAAATCATTACCGAACCACTTTTTAGAATCACCAATACCAAGCCAAAGCTTCGCGTGGTCGTGTTCCGTAGAAATTGTAACATATGATATTTTATAATCTACATTATCATAATTAACAGACTTACCTTCAATGTATCCGCTAAGTTCTTTATCAGTAGGATCGGTATCTACATTCTTCCAAGTGTGCATAGTGTACTTCGTAGGGTCATCCACATTCGTAGCTATATACAAATTCTTCTTATTCACATTACTCGGTGTCTTGGTAACATAAGATGTTGTTTGTGAATCGGAGGTAAATCTCCTGTAGGTTCTGAGGGGGCTGTTCACACCGACAGAAAGGGTGTTAGTTTCCGAATTATTAAGGAACAAAGAAATTGACTGCGATGCAGTTCCCGTGTTCTTTACCTCTGTACAGAAATATTTTGTTTCATGGGCGGGAACAGTTGTCGAACCACTAAAATCAAACGGAACAGTATTATACTCACTGCCGTCAGGTTTTGAAGCAACATAAGTAACAGCAGTAATATTTTCTCCGTTGGTCACATTGTAATCTCCACGCCAAGAGAGGGATTCACCCTGTAGCACTCCAGGACGATTAAACCACGAAAAAGTCGTAGTTGTTCCACACAACAAACACAGTACAAGTCCGAGTACAATAACAAGTGTAAATTTAGATTTCTTCATGGTTTCACCTCCGTTGAATTTTTAATATGTGCTCCAGTCGCCACCATTGAAATCATTATTTACTGTAAACAAATTTTTACTTTTATCTATAGAAGTATTAAATTCATTATGGTGACCACCCAAAGCAGCTCTTGACAAATAAATAGTATCCTTATCTGTTGGAATACTCAGTTTCCAATAAGTTTTTCCATCTTTAGTCACCTTAGTGCAATCAGACTTAAATGAATCATCGGTGCTGAATCTATAGGCAAGTACAGCACTATCATGGTCAAACCACGAGCAATTTCCGGTATAAACATATATATCTATGTTAGCAGTCTGACCTGGAGTATATGATGTCCAATAGCCGGTTGAACTTCCTCCGTTATTTGGAGAAGATGTTATAACATAACAATTATTATTGTAATCAATTGTTATATCAGAAGTCTTATTCCAAACATAGCCATTCCAATCTTTCGTTGGGAAATCGTTCAAATTTTTGCTCGGATCATATCTTACAAAAATTACTTGCTTCCATTGATTATTATCTAAAGCAAAGCTGTAATAATTGTCATAGTCAGTTTTAGATACTTCAAGCCATTTCTTATTGCCATTATCATCCCAAACATACGCTGCAAGTTTCGCCTTATCACCTGACCACAAGCCTCCATCATTAAGGTAAAATGTAACGCCTGTCTCCAACTCAAACTTAGCATACAGAGTGATTCCCTTGCTAACATTATTTAAGGTTATAAGTGAAACATCGTTGTTTTCAGTGGAATACGGTTTATTACAAGCCATGTCCGTATACCAACCGGCAAACTTGTAACCTTTTTTGGCAATAGCCTCAACTGTTACATTGTCGCCTTCCATAACAGGTTTAGATGAACTTTTACCTGCAGCTCTGTCCGCAACCTTTACAGTACCGGCTTCATCAACATTTTCGTTGTTGTACATCGCTTTGGCTTCTACCGTACACAAAGCCTTAAATCTTGCATACAATGCATATGTCTTTACATCAGAATATTGTATCGTCATCTTTTTAGAATAGACGCCGTTATCTAAGAAACAATCTTTAACCGCTATCGTCGGTTCTGGTGCAGTTTCACTCTTATACCAACCGATAAAAGCATAGCCGCTTTCAGGCTTAGCATAAAAAATTACTTCTCCGTTACGCTTTACCGTTGTTGTTACTTCAGACGCATAATTATTATTATCAAAAGATACATTACCGGCATCACCGGAAGGAGGATTGTTACCGTGCTGAGCGTATGCTTTTACGGTATAAGTATCAACTTTGAATTTCGCATACAACTTCTTGGAAGCCTCAACATTAGCCAATTCATATTTATCACTTGAATTCTCCGGTTTACTATTACAGTCTGCATCTGTGTACCAGCCGTCAAAAACATATCCGTCTTTAGCTTTTGCGTAATATGTAACTGTGCTGCCCTTAACAGCATTGAGTGTAATGTGTGTTCCATCGTTGGAATCTACAGTCGAGTTTTGGTTTCCACACTTAATTTCAACTGAGCCGCCATTTGTGTTTTCAGAAAGGCTTGCACCGTCATATGTTCTGACATAAGCCTCAAATGTCAACGACTCAACATAAACGGCTGTAAAGTTATAGTTACCTGAAGCTGTCGGGGTAAAAGAACCGTCGCTGCCAATGCCGTCTGCCACGGTACTTGTACCGCTGATTACCCAGTTTTTCAATACGAAACCTTTATTAGGATTTGCTATTAGCTGAACCTTTGTACCGGGGGTTACAGAAATTGTAGCACTTGTCAAACTATCATAACTAACTTTAGGTTCTCCTAAGGCAGTTCCTGCACCGTTAGTGCCTGCAGTAACAGTAATAGTAGCAGGTGGATCCCAATAACCTGTTGTAGCAGAAGTAACAACAAAATGCGTTGAATTGCCTCTGTTAGGAGCAGGAATTTTATATGTATTACCGTTATTTGTAAAAGAAAAAGTCATGTTGTTTGCCTTTTCCTTTGCAATATAACCGACCCATTTATTCTTGTCATTAGTAAATGGCATTCTAACTTTACTGTTAGTGTCATTTTTATCCGGAACCATATATACACTTGAAACATTGCCAGTAGCAGGGAGTACATCTGCGGTTTTGCTTGAAACACTGATTTCAATCACTTCGCCCCATGTACCGTATCCGGCATTACTGCTATTATGATTGCCATAGGCGGTGTAGTACATACTGTCGCCTGAATTGAGCGACTTCATATCAGTAGACCAAGTGACACTTCCCGAGGTGAACTTAACTATTGTATCGCCAGCGGCGGGTGTGTATTCACAGGAATATGTATGCGAATTCTCATTAAACTTCATCGTTACAGGAGTTTTGTCACCCTGCTGAAATGTTACACCCTTTGTCCAATTTTTTATATCTTCATTTACGGTACGGTCAACAAAATACACTTTATTGCCTTTTTTGTTCTGAGTTACAATATTAACACCAGATATTGAAACAGTTTTACCGGCATATTCAGTAGTCGCCTTATCATCCTGAAGCCACACTTTAATATTTATTGTTTTACTGCTTCCTTTATCAACCCTAAACAACTCGGTTGGTTCAGATTCAGGATTAACAACAAAATCGCTAAAAGCACGAACAGTCTCAGGAGTTTGATTGCCCTCTGCTTTACTGACAACATTTTTATTACTTGCCTCAGAACCGCATACAACCGTATTTTGAGTATCGGTATCTGTAATTGCCATTCTTACAAGGTTTCCTGAAACATCTGCACCACCTATAGTTATCTTAGGTACTTGATCAAGGTAAAACTCTGCATGATTCGCGTTAAAGGTTTTATCAACCTTTACATTAAATGAAAAGTCAATATAATTAACATTCTTATCGTTTACATCCGCACATCTGTAAGAATTAGCACCAAAATCAGAAACATCCGATTTCTTTATCGGGAAAAATATATTTTCACCGTCAGCACTTGAAGCCGAAGCAAGATGCACTCCACCCGCAGCACGGAAATATTTAGTCAAGTCAATGGTTTTGCCTGAATAACCATTACCACTGCCAATATCGGCATTAGTATAAACATAGTTGTCAATTTTTGCGCCCTCAGCTTTAATTGTGATTGTTGAAATAGTTTCAACCCAAGCCGAAACGGACACAACCGATATGGCAAGTACTTCAAAAAGTGCCACCATAGTGAGTATAAAACCTTTTCTTGTTTTTTTATTCTTGCCAAATGCAAGTCTGTTTTTCAAATACTCCCTTAAAAGAGCAAGTCTTTCTCTCATCGTGACACCTCCTTAATGTGTTAATCAATTAATTTTCCCAATTGCCTACTTTTATTATTTTGCCAGATCCTTCATTTACCAATTCATAGGATATGTTATAAGAACTGCCACCTTCACGCACTACAAATGTATGCTGAATGTTATCAGGCACATCATATCCGCATTTTTTTGTATCTGTATCAGAAATATACAAATCAAATCTTACAAGCTTCGAACCGGCTTTAACACTTGTCCTATTTAGTTTACACTTATCTCCGCTGCTCTCCGGTTTCATTGCATAAGCGGTTTCATTACCGTGTGTATCGCTAAATACGGCTTTTAGTACAAAAACATTCTGACTAAGCAGATTTCTCAGACCTCCGCCGCCGTTATACCAATTATAATCATTAAACCATAATTTGTTATCAATTACGATATCCGCCTCTGCATATGCATCTCCGGTTGTCGGCTGTTGTTCGGTTGTAGTCGGTTCAACACTGCCACCTGAACTGTTGGGATACTTTGTACCCCAATATCCGATACAGGGGGCAACATTTTCAGCAACAGTAGGGGTATCGCCGTAACCGTTACCGTGTACGGCATAATAGGTATTTTCTTTATTTCCGGTTGCAGTTCCGTCATCTGTGCGGTATGTCTGAAGACCGTGTTCTTTATTTATTTGATGTGACCAATTAAACGCTTTTTCACCTTTGCCACTATTATTTGCTTTAATCCAATCATTTACTTCAGCTGTTGTATGCCATACATTATATATTCTGCCTACCTCAACCTCATTAGTTCCGTCAAGCTTAATTTTCTCTTTTACTTTACTATATCGCATAAAAGATATGTTTGTTATTTTATCCTTTGGCAGATAAGCTATCCATTCAATAGGTTGTGGTTTTCCCTCAGCATTAACCTTAGTCTTTGACGCACTCATTACTACTGACTTTGGATTTTGAAAGTTTTCGTCATAATAGGTCATAACAAGGAAACATCCGGCATTGCCAACCCACATGAGTTCCGTATTTTCGTCATTGTCAGCATCACCTTTTGTTTTGTCAACGAAAGTAACATATTCCATATCTTTCCAGTTACTTTCAAGTTCAACTGTAATTGACACATTCTGACCCTCGTAAGCGTCACAGTTCTCTCCGGTTGCCTCAAGCCAAGCAACCATGGTTATGTTTTGGGATTTAAGACCGTCAAGAGTAAAAAGAGGAGCACCTGTACCGAAATAGTAGTCGGAAAATGACCTGCCCTTTGCTTGAGTGGTTGTTGCCGAGCCGAGCGAATTAACAGAGCTTACTGCCTGACATTCGTCAGCGTAGCTGTCAATAATTGCAGTGGGATCAATAACGGTCGAAGCCTCAGCACTGTTTCTGATGAATGCAATCCTTATTGGGCAAGGATTCTGATATGCCAGATATGTCAATGGCTTTTTGTTGCCGTCAACAGTAATATGTGTTGCACCGTCATAAACTTCTGTCTTTTTTGTATATTTATTTGTTACCTCAACTTTGTAACTTTTTACATATACCTCAACCTGACCGCCTGTTTGACCGGTAAGGGTAAAATCGCTGTATATGTATCCGTTATTTTTATCTCCTACTGTGCCTTCACGAAATTTCATTTCGCTTGTGTCAACGCTTTGTCCTTCAACGCCGTATCCGCGATCTACAGGAAAAAACATATTACGACCGTCAACACTTGATGCTTCTTTCAGCTTTGCGTCCTTTACGGTGATTGTATTTCTTATTTCTTCACCCTTATTAACTCTCATTCCGGCAGCAGATTCAAGAGAAAAGGGATCTGAATCAATAGTTGCCGTATCTCTTATTGTGAACCATGAAAAGGTAGATACTGCGAAAATACTTAAAACAAGAAAAAGAGCAACATATGAAGTCGTGACCTTTTTTGTGTTATTCAGTCTTGAGTCAACTAAACCGTTGAGAAAGTTACAAAACTCATCTTTCAACTTCATCAAAAATTCCCCTTTCCTACTTTAAATAAAATCAACTTTCTTTTGTCAATACAAGATTAACCTTAAATTTTCCGTTTACAAGGGCAAGTCTTGCCTCTGCGTCTTCGCCCTCAATCCACATATTACAGGTTACCATAGCGCCGTAGTCGCCGTAGTATGGATCGGTATCGGTATCTAAGGACTTTTCAAGTTGTGCAATGTTTTGGTTTTGACCAAGCTCATAGGTAAATTTTCCGCCAACAAAACCATCATTATTCACAACAAACGCATTATCAACTTTAGAATCGCTGACTGTTTGTTGTTTTTTATTCTTGTCATAGTATACATGACTGTACGAAACTCCGTTTTCTTTATCGTCTGACAAAGTGTACACGTCAGTCGTCTGCTCCAACAAGATATTCGGAGCCGGCAACCACAAGAGCTTTTTTGAAGGAGGAGCGGATTTATAGTCAACAACCGAAAATCTTACTGCACCAACTACGGAATCTCTTGAAAAATTACCGTACTTGCTTTTATTTTTAATGCCCGTACCGTCTTGACTTGTGAGTTGAGGAGCATCCGGTTTTATTGTTGATTTTTTGCCTATCGCTATATTATACTGCGATTTTGAACGAATGTAAAGGTCAAATGACAAATAATGCTGATTTGCAGCAGCTGGACTCCAATCTGCTTTTGTATCAACTTGAGCTTGACCGCCTGTTTGAATCAAAGCCGGTTTATAAAAATCTGTGCCGTCACTGGTTATTTCGGTCAACTGAAGATTCTCAAGAAATTTGCAATTAGTTTTATTAAGCTTAATATTACCCACTGTATATTCTGTGTCTTTAGGAGCCGGATCGTTATGCTTAACAACAGCAATTTTAATACCGTCAGGTGCCTGACACTCAACATTTATACCGTCGGCTTCGGCTGAACTCTTATCCGTAAACCACGCCTGAATGCCGCAAAAGCCGGCAAGTGCAACAGTGAACAGAACTATTAAATTTTTAGCAATCATTCTGCCCGTTTTTCTGTTGGGCGCAGTAGAGTTTTTCATTTTTGCCCCTTATTCTTTACCAAAGTAAACTGAAACAAATCCGTTTGCTTTCAGAGTTTTGTTATGGAAAACAGTTGTTTTTCTTTTGGTTGCATCTCTTACGATGTTTTCAAAATTCATCACAAACGGTCTGTCAACACCGGAGAATGTAATTACAATCGGCAGATTGCTCATACCTTTCAGCATTGAACACAAATCGTTAAATGCAACAGTAAGATCTGCCTGCTTTTTATAAACATTATATACGCTTGCGCCGCTCTGTGAAAAGCCTGCAAGCACAACACCCTTTTTACTTCTGCATATGCAAAGAGATCTTACGCTTTTCTGTGCGTTTATAAGCTCGTCTGCGATTGAAAGCTTGCCGAATTTTGCAAGCTCTTCGGCATATTTTGAAACAACTGCAACACTGCCGAAGCCGTAGTCACGAACGAACAAATCGCCTGTATCCTTGACAGATTTAATCTCATCCTTAGCAAGGCTGATTTTTTCGCTTGCTTTCTTTTCGGCTTTGCGAATTTCAGCCTGAGCCTCTTTTTTAACCTCGGCAACCTTGGCTTTCATACGCTTTTCACAAGCTTTTTCTGCAAGCTCAACCTTTTTGTCAACCGACTTATAAGCCTTTTTAAGCTCAGAAGCGTGAGCGGCATTGCTTGCGGCTGATGATTTAAGGTTGGCTTCCTTAATTTCAACAAGTTCATTCTTGTGAGTTTCTTCTTTATCTGCAAGCTCTTTGAGATGCTTTTGCTCTGTTTCATTTGCCTTTGCCGCAAAATCCGCATTCAGCTTTGCTACATAAGTGTTATGTTCAACCTCTGCATCGTTGAATTTATTGTTAAGCGATTCAACCTCTGCCGAATGAGCGTCATTCATCTGCTGTTTTTCTTCAGCAAAATCGGCATTCATTTTGTTGACTGTTTCCTTGTGCTGAACACGCTCATTCTGAAGTGTTTCCGTAAGATTTTCATTTTTGTCAGTCAAATCAGTAATCTTACGAGCGTCCTCTTCAATCTGCGCATGACATTTTTCGAGGTTTTCCGTAAGAGCCGTAATCTTTGCAAGTTGTTCGGCAACCTGAGTTTCAAGCTCTGCAATATGAGCCTTCTGCTCGGCGATAACAGTTTCCTGCTCTTTCACCTTTGTCTGCAAACGAGCATTCTCCTGCACAAGCACGAGAATTCTGTTATTTAATTCTACTATTTTTTTATTGAGTGTGTCAATAGTCTGATTGAGTTCATCAATCGTTTTATTCAACTCTTCAATAGTATCTTTTAACTGCTGATTTTCTTCCTCAAGCTCGGCAATTCTCTTTTCTGCCTCCATCAACTTGAGTTTTGTCTGCTGAAGCTCTTTCTTAACCTCTTCAAGTTGGTCTTCAAGAGCAGAAACCCTGCCCCTGAGAGTGAGAATCTGCTGTTCTTTCTGATCAATTATAACCTTTAAATTCTTGATTTCATTCGTGAGGTCAAGAATTTTCTTTTCGCGTTCACGGATTTCACGAAGGCGGATTTCCATCTCCTCTTTACGAACAGCATCAAGCTGTGCCTGCATAACCGCCTCGCGGGTCTTCTGCGGCTTTGATTCTTCCTCGGCAATTCGTGCATTTTCAGCGTCGTACTGTTCCTTAAGGATTGAACGAAGTCCCGGGTTTGTAGCAATAGACATCATAAAATGCTGGAATCCCATCGCAAAGTAAACATCCTGCTGAACAGTATCTGTCATTTTGCCGTTGTATTCCTCGCTTACAACCTCAAAGCCTTTACGCTTGTAACTGTCGAGAAAGTTCCACAGCTCAACCACTCTTTTAAAGTTGGGGTTCTTTTTGAGAAGGTTGGTCTGCATGAGCGGAGGACGAACCTCAGGCTCTTTTGAGATTTCCTTAATCAACTGAGTGTTTAAAAACTCATTGAGGGTTGTTCTGATTCTTCTGATTCGGTCAAAGTCCGAAAGCTGAGAAACATCAAGAACATCAAGGTCATCTGCAAGAGTTTCGTGAGATTCATTTATATAGTTAAGATTAAAATCTACTTTTTTCTCATTAAAATCAATGTGGCGAACCATAGAAATTTTATTATAGCTGTCGTTCGGCACATCTTTCATTTTTGAATATTTATCGTCAACAAAGTGAAGCGCTTTGCGAATCAGCGTCATAAGCACACGGTTTTCATAAATAGCAAAGCTTTCTTCGCGCTCAATCGTGAGGATTTTGTTAGGCGTTACCATATCCCCCTCAACCTTGGCAATAAAGTTAGTGTGCTGCGAAAGGTGCTTAACCGACTCGGGACCAATCTTTTTTGCAAGCTCAACTCTAACAACATTGTCAACCTGCTTAATAAAACGGCGCTGTTCGTCTATTGCTTTCTGAATGTACGGAAGTGTTTCCTCAATGGCAACAACCCATTCCATATCAATTACCTTTTCGTTGGTCTTACCGTCGAGCTTATCCTCGCCCTTATCGCCGTCCTTAAGGCCTTCTGTTATGTAATTGTAAGTAAAATCATTTTTCAGAATGTCCTGCATATACATATATGCTCTGAAATATTTACCAAAATCAGCCATTGATTTTTCTCCAATCAGATAGTTTTACCGCTAAAGGGACAAAGTCCTTTCACCAAGCAAAGGGCGAACAGAGTTCGCCCTGAATTGCTAAAATTATACAAGCTTCTTGAGCATACGGAGATAATCCTTGCTCTCAGTCATATTTTCTTCGCCGAAAAGCTCGTCAATATACGCACAAAGGCCATCTATTTCATCACGAATGTATGAAAGATTGAGTGACTCAAATTTTCTAAATACCTTGCGGGCAAGAACATAGTCAAGACCGTCAAGCTCTGTACCGCCTGTTCCGACATAAGCAGGAACAAAGTCACGAAGCTGTTTTACAATACGGTTACCAAAAGCTATACGGAAATGCTCAATAACATAATCATCCAGAAGGGCAATCTTTTTGAGGTTCTCTTCCGAAACAACAAATTGAACCTTAGCGGCATTGAGGATGTACTCAAAATGTTTGTATGAAATGTATACAGAGTCTGTGAGAGGTGCTTCAAAAGGAACACCCTTTGTGTCGATGTTAATCGGCATAGCACGGTCATAAACCTTATCTGTGATAGCAAATGTCGAGTCATCGTTATTCGCAGTACCGATGTACCACATATTCGGCGGAATTTTGAGCTGACCGTTCACGATATGCTTCGGGTCAGACGGCCAAGAGTTCGGGATGATATCAACAACCCACTCATCTCTTGACGGCATTTCAAGAATTGAAAGCATCTCGGCAAAGTAATACTCAACTCGAGCGATATTCATCTCATCGAGGATTACCGCATAGATGTTTTCGTTATACGATGCCTCATACATTGCACGGAGAAGCTCGGTTTCGTTGAACTTCTTTGTAAATTCGTTGAAGTAACCGAAAAGCTCTGTTCTGTCGCGCCATGACGGCTGAACGGAAGCAACGATTGAAGGATTGTTTACAAACTTACCAAAGGCGTAAGCAAGTGAAGTTTTACCTGTACCTGAAATACCCTGAAGGATAATAAGTCTGGTAGATGCAAACGCAGCAACAAAAAGTCTGATAAGCTTAATATCGTAGTAAAGACCAAGCTGTGAACAAGCAAAGAGTCTGAAACGCTCGCAGAACTCGGGAAGTGTGATATCGTTGTCATAAACCGGCGGAACATAATCTGCCCAAAGCTGGTCGATTTCCGTAAGCTTGTAGAAACGGCTTTCGCCTGTATCCTCTTCTTCGCCGTTGTTGAGTGACTCGATTTCTTCGCCTGTAAGCTCTGAAATCTCGTTGGGGTTAAGACCAATCTGTGAAACCTTCATAGAGAGAATCTTATCCTTTTCAAGGTTGAGTCTCATAACCTCTTTGTTGAGTGCCTGAACCTCTTTAACAAGAGAATCTGTATCTTTTCTTCTTCTGTGCGAACGAATAAACTTTTTTACAGCGACGACAATAAGCCATACGCAAAGTGCAAGCACAGCTACCAGAAGCACAATGGCAATAATCGCAATTACCCATGCGAGGCCGCCAAGCTCCGTGGTATAGGCATTAATAATGTTTACATAAGCGGAAAAATCAAAGGCATTGCCTACTCCGCCAAATAACCCGGTGATTATTGACCACAATGAGCCAAAAAACTGACCGAGAAATTCAAAAAGAAATTTAAATACTGTATCCACGGTACTTCGTCTCCTTAAAAAAATCTACTCTCATCTTTTGTGTAAGAACACATTTCTAAATTCCTATCTGAAATC
>UMDK01029614.1_pt1 | contig 12329 bp, 9 predicted proteins | sample 1964461 | NCBI WGS metagenome assembly UMDK01 (sample SAMEA4835991, study PRJEB28245) | human gut metagenome | biome: gut microbiome; material: fecal sample | place: Denmark | collected 2008 | reverse complement strand
GGATTCGATGTCAATGGTGTCGGGATTGGCCAGTCTGTGGATGCCTGCCACTACCTTCTGTTCCTTGTGCATGAACTCATCCTGATGTACGAATACCGTCATGGTATCAATGCCGGAGGGAACATGCTCGAAAGAAATACCATTTTCTTCAAATGCCTGCAATACCTTTCTGCCGAAACCGATCTCGGAGTTCATCATATCTTTTTCAATATTGACGGAGCAGAAGCCCTTCTTGCCGGCGATACCGGTGATCACGTATTTGGACTTCTGACAGGTGCTTCCCACGATCCAGGTACCATTGTCCTCGGGAGCGTTTGTATTGCGGATATTGATAGGGATACCTTCCTGACGTACCGGGAAAATGGCATCCTCATGAAGAACGGTAGCACCCATATAGGCCAGCTCGCGAAGTTCACGATAGGTGATAGTCTCAATAGCCTCGGGATGATCAATGATGCGGGGATCCGCAATCAGGAAACCGGATACATCGGTCCAGTTCTCATAGACATCCGCTTTGGCAGCCTTGGCCACGATGGAACCGGTGATGTCGGAACCGCCTCTGGAGAAAGTCTTCACCGTTCCGTCGGGCATGGCACCGTAGAAGCCGGGTACAACTGCTTCCTTACTCTCTGCCAGTCTGGCACGCAGTACTTCATTGGTCTTTGCTGCGTCAAATTCGCCGTTCTCATCGAAGAAGATGACGGTTGCCGCATCAATGAAATCATAGCCCAGATAATTTGCCATGATAATACCGTTCAGATATTCACCACGGGAAGCCGCGTAATTGCTGCCGGCCTTTGCCTTAAAGTTCTTCTCAATAGTCTTGAACTCATCGACAAGATCCAGATCCAGCTGCAGTCCGTCGATGATCTCCTGATAACGGGCTTTGATAGCATCCAGCTCTGCCTTGAAGCTCTTGCCCTGATCTGCCAGATCATAGCAGGCATACAACATATCCGTTACCTTGGTGTCATTGGAAAATCTTTTCCCCGGTGCGGAAGGTACCACATATTTTCTCTCCTTATCTGCCCGGATGATGTTTCCTACTTTTTTGAACTGCTCTGCGCTTGCCAGAGAACTTCCACCGAATTTCACTACTTTTGACATAACATTTTCTCCTCAACTCTATCTAATGATGTCGGGATCAAAAGCCCCCGACTTTTATACCAGACGGATCCTGCCGAGCATCTGCCCGCCCAGTGCCTCGTATTTTGCCTGAAAATCTTTTTCCTTCATACTCTGTGTGAAGTATCCGAAGTCTTCCTTCCGGTCCTTAAGATGTACCATCCGGCCTCCGGGGAACGCTGCTGTAACCGCATCTTCCGCTCCGGCCTTTGCCCGGATGAAGAAACTTCTCTCGGCCTCGCCGATGTCTGCCAGCTTTACTTCCTCTTTGTCCCAGAAGCACATGATCACCTTGCCCTGATGTCTTGCACAGTCGACGACATCCGATACTACCGCGCTGGCGGTGGGAAGCTTACCTGCGCCCCGTCCGTAATACATGGAATCTCCCAGCATGTTGCCGGTGACAAATACAGCATTGAATACACCATGTACCATGGCAAGCGGATGTTCTTTGGAAAGTAAAAACGGTGCTACCATAACCTCTGCGGTATTATCATCAATGGCCCTGCTTCTGCCCAATAGCTTGATGGTATGATCTGTGGCATTGGCATATTCGAAATCCGCTGCTGTGATCTTAGTGATACCTTCGGTGGGAACCTTCTCGGAATCCACATTTTTACTGAACATCAGGGAAGACAGAATTGCAATCTTACGGCAGGCATCATAACCTTCCACATCCGCTTCCGGATTTCGCTCCGCATAGCCTTTGTCCTGCGCTTCCTTCAGAACCGCAGCAAAGTCCGCACCCTCTTTTTCCATTTTACTTAAGATATAATTCGTAGTACCGTTTAAGATACCGTTGATAGCCTCGATCTTCTCTGCTGTCAGGGAATAATTCAACGGACGGATAATGGGAATACCGCCGCCCACACTGGCTTCGAACAGATAGTTGCAATTATGTTCTCTGGCGATCTGCAGCAGTTCGGGACCGTGCTTGGCTACCAGCTCCTTGTTGGAGGTGCAGACGCTCTTGCCCCGTTCCAGAGCCTGCTTCGTGAACTGATAAGCGGCTCCGACACCGCCCATGGTCTCACAGACAATGGTCACACTGTCGTCATGTAAGATCGTATTGAAATCATGAATGACTTTGTCCTCGTAAGGATCTCCGGGGAAATCTCTCAGATCCAGGATGTATTTTACCTTCAGTTCCTGTGCGGACTTCTTGTTCACCATGTCCTTGTTTTTCTCGATAACTTCCACCACACCGCTGCCCACGGTGCCGTAGCCTAATACTGCAACGTTGATCATATCATAACCCTTGCCTTTCTCATAGCCTGAAAACTTTCAGGTACTTTAGTACCTTGCGCAGGCACAAATTTGCGTGTGAAAAATTTTATTCTTTTGCCAGTATTTTTACATGATGTACACTGGGCTGTCCCTCCAGCTGCTCGATCATCCGGGAAATGTCCCCCGTGGTCTGCAATACCTGAATACTCAATGTCAGAGAAGCGATTCCGTTGATGGGAATACTCTGATGGATCGTCAGGATATTGGCCCGGTACTCTGCGATGATCTTCAGCACATCCGACAATATCCCCGGTTCATCATCCATCTGAAAGGTAAGAGTGATGGTCGTTCCCTGGGAATTGTCATGAAAGGGAAAAATATCATCTTTGTACTTATAAAAAGAACTGCGGCTGATACCTACCGCATCAACCGCTTCCTGTATGGTCAGAACCTTCTCTGACTCCAGAAGCCGCTTTGCTTCCACTACCTTTAACAGTACTTCGGGGATCGCCTTCTGCTTCACCACAAAATACTTGGTCGTTTCTCCCATATGTTATCCTTTCTTCCAGTTCGTATCTGTAGTGCGGACACTTGTTTTTCACTGAGGGATATTCTAGCACAGTAAAGTATGAAAGACAACCCCCATTTTTAACCTTTTGCTGTAAATTCCAAAAAGTTCAAAACAGGGGTTGTCTCTAATTCTTGCGGGGATATTTGTTCCCCGTCTCCCGATATGCGTTAAAATCCCATGCTGGTCCCGTCTGTAACCATTCATACATGACGTGTTCTGTATTCTCATAAAAAATGTACCGGCGTTCTCTCTTTTCTCCCTCCTGATATGGGAAAATCGCATCTCCCGCCGCTCCGTCCATCAGTCTCACATATGCATCCTGAAGATCCTCGTAAGCTGCAGGAACAAGCGATGTCTGTAACGGATGGCTCTCTCCCACACCTTTTACCAGGAACAGAGGATTCTGTCTGTCATATGCCGAGACCTCATTCTGAGGATCAAAGCCATGATCTGCCATAACGATAATAACCGAATTGTCATACAGATCTGACTGTTTCAGCTTATCAAGAAACTGACCGATCACCCTGATATTGGCCTCCAGCGTCTCCGTATACGAAGAATCTCCTACCGCATTCAGATCCGCATCATACAGGAAAGGAACATGCCCTCCCTGCAAATGATAATACCGGAAACACTTTCCCTCCTGATACGTCACCTCTTCTTCCTGCATATGTGTGGCAAATTCTTTGAGATCCCAGGTATACAGAGGATTGCTCTCGTCCACAAAGGCATTGTGCTGCCCCTGCGTCTGTACAATGGCCCGATAACAGTATTCCTTTAGGAAAAACGGTGCGTAGCGGATGCCGCCCAGCTTGCAGATTGCCCGCCTGAAATACTTCCAGACATACGCCTCATGCTGCAGTTCCACCATATTGGAAAACTGATAGGTATACGAAGTCACCCACGGATCAGACTCATACAATGCGATGTCATAATCCCTCTCAGACAGTTCCCGGAACAATCCTGATTCATCCACAGCTGCCGCCGCGTAATCCAGATAATATTCTTCTCCTTCATACCATTTGCCCGATAAGATATACGGAACAGAAAACGCCGTCCAGGGATATGCTCCCACCATATCCGGATAATAAGTAAAATCAGCAAATGTCTCTGTATAGGCCGGATCCGAATCCATCACTTCTTCAAAAGTCTTCGCATCCACCGCATCCAACAGCAATACCAGGAAATTCTGATCCTGTGACAGACGGTACTGTCCGTTCTCCAGTGCATAATAAGTGGTTCTCTCCCGGTAAGCCCCTGTGGTCACAGTCATCGTCACAAGCGTTATCATGAGGATTCCCGAAAGTCCCGCACTCACAGCCATACAGATTCCCTGAAATCTCTTTGCACCAAGCAGCTTTGCCATGGTCACGACCGCTGCCGCTATGAGAATACACACTATCGCTGTCTTTATATTTTCTCCCCGGTAGTCCTCCCATACGATTTCCGTGCCGTCGAAAGGCGGCATATGATTCACCAGAAAATTGCCCTGCACATATAAAGTAAGCAAAACCACCAGTTCCGCTGCCGTAACGAACCGGCAAAAAACTTTGGAGATACAGGCTGCCAAAAGGATTCCCAACACATTCAGTCCAAAAAAAAGTGCAAAATTCTGCAGAACCGCTTTTAATATCTTATAAAAATCAAACCAGAATTCTGTCTGGTTCGTAACATACAATTCCAACGGTGCATAAATAAAAAAAATAAAACAGACAGCAAAAGCTGCCAGCAGTCCCGGCGCTGCCACCTTCCACCTGTCCGTCACAAAGGTTTTCCATTTCTCTTTTTTCATCTGTTCCCTCTATCTGCTGTTCTTTTGTATTCCGTCCAACATTTTAACACGACGCCTGTATAAACTCAACTCCAACATAAATAAAGGCCAGCCTGCACATTTGCATGTACGGGCTGACCTTTGCAAACAGCTTCTGCCTAGATCAGAGGATATTTATCTGTTAATTTCTGAACGATGGCTCTGGCTGCGGGAACCTGTTCCTCGCCGCCCTTGATGACCATGGCAATGGCCTCTGCCACCTGATCCATATCCTCGGTGTTCAGACCTCTGGAAGTTACCGCAGGGGTTCCCAGACGGATACCACTGGTCACGAACGGAGACTGGGGATCGTTGGGGATGGTGTTCTTGTTGGCGGTGATGTGAGCTGCATCCAACAGCTTCTCCACTGCCTTACCGGTCAGCCCGTAAGGGGTCAGGTCTACCAGCATCAGATGATTGTCGGTACCGCCGGAGACAATCTTAATGTCACGGCTCATCAGGCCCTTGCACAATGCCTGTGCGTTGTCCACAATGTTCTTCTGATATACCTTAAAGTCGTCGCTTAATGCTTCCTCGAAGCAGACAGCCTTGGCTGCGATGACATGCATCAGCGGGCCGCCCTGAATGCCGGGGAAAATAGCTTTATTAAAATTGAATTTCTCGTTGGCTTCCTTGTTGCAGAGGATCATACCGCCTCTGGGTCCGCGCAGTGTCTTGTGGGTGGTGGTGGTCACTACATCCGCATAGGGAATGGGACTGGGATGAAGGCCTGCTGCCACAAGGCCTGCGATATGTGCCATATCTACCATCAGTACCGCACCGACTTCATCCGCCACTTCACGGAACTTTTTGAAATCAATGGTACGTGCATATGCAGAAGCACCTGCAATGATCATCTTGGGTCTGCATTCCAGGGCCAGCTCCCTCATTCTGTCATAATCCAGGAAACCGTTGTCATCCACGCCGTAAGGTACTACATGGAAATATTTACCGGACATATTGACGGGTGAACCATGGGTCAGATGTCCGCCGTGATCCAGATTCATACCCATAATGGTATCGCCGGGCTTCAGCACAGCGAACTGCACTGCCATATTTGCCTGTGCTCCGGAATGGGGCTGTACATTGGCATAATCACATCCAAACAGCTTCTTGGCACGTTCGATCGCCAGATTCTCGATGACATCCACGCACTCACAACCACCGTAATATCTCTTGCCGGGATATCCTTCCGCATATTTATTGGTCAGTGGACTTCCCATAGCTGCCATAACAGCCTTACTTACCCAGTTTTCAGATGCGATCAGCTCGATGTGACTGTTCTGACGATTCTCCTCGTCAATAATGGCCTGTGCCACTTCGGGATCTACTTTTTTTACTTCATCCAATGAATACATGCCTCATTCCTCCTTATGTTACGTTAATTCGCTAAACTTATGGTTTAGTATAGCATAGAACCTTTTATTTGCAAAGATAGAAAATGAACAATGTTGGCAGAAGCCCCCTGGTGTGTTAGAATAAACTTTAACATAACTATTCAGAGCCTCATTCGCCATAAAAATTTTCAAAATTATGCTCATTCATGCAAGCAGGATTCGCGAATTTATGCAATTTTTCCCGGCTCTGAATAGTTACAACTTTACGAAAGATGGGGAATTCTCATGTATCATATTATTATCAATCCCGCCTCCCGCTCCGGAAGAGGGGCAAAGATCTGGGCCGAACAGGTGGAGCCGGCTCTGAAAGCAGGCAATACCGAATATCAGACCTATTTTTCCGGGAAAGCCGGAGAAGTCCGACAGCTGGCCGCACAGATCACCGCAGAGCATGCTGCAGAGCCTGACTTAACGCTCATCGTTCTGGGGGGTGACGGCACGATAAACGAGACCCTTCAGGGCATTGCAGATCCTTCCAAAGTCATCCTCGGCTACATTCCCACCGGCTCCAGCAATGATCTGGCCCGAGATCTGGGAATTTCAAAGGATCCAAAGGCTGCTCTCAATCTGATCCTTCATAATAATACTCCCAGAGCCATGGATCTGGGGAGACTGACCTATCTGGACGAAGACCAGCCGGAAGAATCCAGGCTTTTTGCCGTCAGCTGCGGGATCGGCTTTGATGCCGCCGTCTGTGCGGAAGCCATGAGTTCCCGGATCAAGGATACCATGAACCGGATCGGCTTAGGAAAGCTGACCTATCTGGGTATCGCCTTAAAACAGCTGATCACTGCCCGCAAGGTCTCCTGCACGCTGACACTGGAGGACAAGGTACATGACAAAAAGGAATCCGTAGAACTCCCCCGTTTTCTGTTCGTGACCTGTATGAGTCACCGTTACGAGGGCGGCGGTTTCATGTTCTGCCCTCCCGCTGTCGATCATGACGGGGTATTGGATCTCTGTTCCGTAGGCAATATTTCCAAGGGATTGGTTCTGCTGGCCCTGCCCACTGCCTTTTTCGGCAAACATTATTTTGTCAAAGGCATCAATGCCCATACCGCCACACAGATGTCCATAACAGCTTCCGCTCCTCTGTGGGTGCATACAGACGGAGAAGTGACAAGAAAGAGCCGCGGTTTCCGGGTGGAATGTCTCCCCGGTGCCATCCGGATGATCACACCTTAAACAGATTTAACACACTCTAAAGATTTTCTTAAGAATGCTTAAGTATTCCAAAAAAGCCTTGATTTTTTTGTTCCGATAGCTATACTAAAATTGATTTTAGAACATAGGTTTTTAGAGAAATGAGGTTTTTATGGAAAAATTACGGATCTTCTATTTGAAATATAAACATGCCATTCCTCTTATTATATATGGCATTATTTACATGGCCTGGTTCGCTTGGCTGGAGAAAAATACTACCGGACATTACCGGATCATACATATGGCGGCGGATGATTATATTCCTTTTTGTGAAGTGTTCGTCATCCCTTACTTTTTGTGGTTTGCCTATGTATCGGCTGTGGTCATTTATTTCTTTTTCAAGAACAAAGAGGATTATTACCGCACCTGTATCTTCCTCTTCACGGGCATGACGATTTTCCTGATCGTATCCACCCTGTGGCCCAACGGACAGCACCTTCGTCCCGCTGTTATGCCGAGAGACAATATCTTCACCCGTATGGTAGCCGCTCTGTATCGGACAGACACTCCTACCAACCTGTGGCCCAGCATTCATGTATATAATTCTCTGGGCGCACACTTTGCCATTATCCGCAGCAAATGCTTTGAGAAGAAAAAAGGCATCCGCATCGGTTCCCTGATCCTGGCTGTCTCCATTATTATGGCAACCATGTTCATCAAACAGCATTCCGTATTTGATGTGCTTACTGCTTTCGTCATGGCGGCTGTGATGTACACGTTGGTATATCGTTATGATCTGCTGATCGCTGTCAGAGAGTTCCGCAATAAGAGAAAAGCAAAACCGCAGATCGGCTAAAGGTTGTTTCAAAACATGCGCCGACGGCGCAGCTATAAAAATGCAGTGACGTTACCCACGCCACTGCATTTCTTTTGCCCTCATTTATGATCTGTTACATTACAATACTTCTTCGCTCTTCCTCAATGCCGAGGCAATGACCGCATCCATATCATAGTAGCGGTATTCCGCCAGTCTTCCGCCGAAGATCACGTTCTTTTCCGTATCTGCCAGCCTTTTATACTCTGCATATAAAGCGCCGTTCTTTTCATCATTGACTGGATAATAAGGCTCATCTCCCGGCTTCCATTCGGAACTGTACTCTCTGCTGATGACCGTCTTCGGGAGATCCTGTCCCTGTTCGTCCTTGCCAAACTCGAACCATTTGTGCTCGATGATCCGGGTCCAGGGAGTCTCGCGATCCGTGTAATTCACCGCAGCATTTCCCTGGAAGTTGGGAATATCCAGCACCTCTGTCTCGAACCTGACGGAACGATATTCCAGTGCTCCCAGAGAGTAGCCGAAATAGGCATCGATGGGGCCGGTATAGACAACAGTCTCTGCCAGTTTATCCAGTTCCTCTTTCTGCTCCAGATAATCTGTGTTCAGGCGTACCTCAATGCCCTCTAACAGATGTTCCACCAGCTTCGTGTAACCGCCAATGGGAATGCCCTGATACAACGCATTGAAATAGTTGTTGTCAAAAGTCAGACGCACCGGCAGACGTTTGATAATGAAGGCCGGAAGATCTTTACAGTCACGTCCCCACTGCTTCTCGGTGTAACCCTTTACCAGTTTTTCAAAAATATCCTTACCCACCAGAGAAATGGCCTGTTCCTCCAGATTTTTCGGTTCCGTGATCCCGGCAGCTTGCCGCTGCTCTTCAATCTTGGCCGCAGCTTCTTCGGGAGTCACCACGCCCCACATTTTATTAAAAGTGTACATGTTAAAAGGCAGTGAGTACAACTCTCCGTGATAATTGGCCACCGGAGAATTGGTGAAACGGTTGAACTCCGCAAATCGCGTAATGTATTTCCACACCTTTGTATCATTGGTATGAAAAATATGGGCACCGTATTTGTGGACATAAATTCCTTCCACGGTTTCCGTATAAATGTTTCCCGCCACATTAGGGCGTTTATCGATGACCAGAACCTTTTTCCCTCTGTCAGCCGCTTCTCTTGCGAACACCGCTCCGTACAATCCGGAGCCGACCACCAGATAGTCGTATTTCATAATTTATATATATTTCCTTTCTCACAGTCGCATTCCTGCGCTTACGTTATTTCCGTACGACAGCCTTCTCTCCGAAGACACGTTTCAGAACCACCAGAGTAGCCAGTGTCAGCAGAATACCGATCACCAGACAGATCACCACATTCTGTACAAAACCGGCAATGGTATAAGTCACAAAAGAGATTACCGCCACGGTCAATACATAAGGTACCTGGGTGGATACATGGTTGATATGATTACACTGTGCTCCCGCAGAAGCCATAATAGTCGTATCGGAGATGGGGGAACAATGGTCACCCATAACAGCACCTGCCAGACATGCAGACACACCGATGATGATCAGATGCTCGGCTCCGGGTACGATAGCTCCGGTCGTGGGATCGGTAAATACGCCGGTAACGATAGGGATCAGAATACCGAAGGTTCCCCAGCTGGTACCGGAAGCAAAGGCCAGGAAACATGCTACCAGGAAAATGATGGCCGGAAGCATATTGGTAAGCCCCGTGGATGCTCCCTGCATCAGGCCTGCCACATAGACATCCGCACCTAACAGTCCGGTCATGGTCTTCAGAGTAACGGCAAAGGTCAGGATCAGCATGGCAGGAACCATGGCAATGAAGCCCTGGGTCAGACAGTTCATGGCCTCCTTGAAGGATACCAGTCTTCTGCACATATAGTATACAATGGCAAATAATAATGCGATCAAAGATCCCCAGGGCAGTCCCACGGAAGCGTCCGTTGCGCTGAATGCATCGATAAATCCCACGCCTTCAAAGAAGCCGCCGACATAGATCATGCCGATGACACAGCAGACAATCAGTACGATCACCGGGATCAACAGATCGTAGACCTTGCCTCTGGTGGAACCTTTGGGTGCATTGTCTGCATTGGCCACGCGCTCTCCCTCGGTGAACAGATCACCCTTTTCTCTGGCATTGCGCTCATGCTTTGCCATGGGGCCGTAGTCGAAGCCCATCAGCGCCATACCGACGACGAATACGATGGTCAGCAGAGAATAATAGTTATAAGGAATAGCTCTTACGAACAGTTCAATACCGGAATAAACACCTTCATCCACCATACCGGATACTGCGGCCGCCCAGGAAGAGATCGGTGCGATCATACAGATGGGTGCTGCGGTGGCATCAATAATGTATGCCAGCTTTGCTCGGGAAATCTTATGTCCGTCTGTTACCGGCATCATAACAGAGCCTACAGTCAGACAGTTAAAATAGTCATCCACGAAAATCAGAACACCTAATAAAAAGGTGGAAAGCAGCGCTCCCGCTCTGGTCTTTACATGCTTTTTCGCCCATTCGCCGAAGGCTGCAGAGCCTCCTGCCTTGTTCATCAGTGCTACCATGGTACCCAACAGGATCAGGAACATGAAGATACCGATATTCCATGCATCCGCCACGGAATTGATAAATCCTTCGTTGATCACCGTATCCAGCGTTGCAATAGGAGAAAATCCGGTATAAATCAAAGCTCCCGTAACAATGCCGATAAACAGTGACGAATATACTTCTTTTGTGATCAGTGCCAATACGATTGCCACCACAGGCGGCAGCAATGCCCAAATTGTTCCGTACATAATTTTGCCCTCTCTCGTACTTTTTTTGTAACATTTCAGATACATTTTTACTTTATGGCAAACCCGTATACCTGTCAATATAATTTTCCAAATTAACGCTTTAGCACAGCAATTTATCCGTTCCTTTTCTCTTTTTCGCTTTAAATCGCTAAATTTTCTTGCATCCTTGCACGATCTGGGCTATAATGAGCAATGACATTTAGCAGAAAGGACGTGCCCTGCGCACGATGGAATACCATGAGTTTCGAATTTATCAAAAAACTGCCCACTCCTGCGGAGATCCGCAAGGAACTGCCCCTTCCGGCAGAATTAGCCAGGATCAAAGAAGAAAGAGATGCTGAAATCCGTGACGTCCTCACCGGCAAAAGCAATAAGTTTCTGGTGATTATCGGACCCTGCTCCGCTGATAACGAAGATTCCGTATGTGATTACGTCAATCGTCTTGCCAAAGTGAATGAGAAAGTTAAGGACAAGCTGATCCTCGTGCCCAGAATCTACACCAACAAGCCCCGCACCACCGGCGAAGGCTACAAGGGTATCACCAGCCAGCCCGATCCCGAGAAGAAACCGGATTTCCTGGCAGGTCTGATGGCCATGCGTAAAATGCACATCCGCGCCATCAAAGAGACCGGTCTCACTGCCGCAGATGAAATGTTATACCCGGAGAACTGGGGTTATGTATCCGATATCCTCTCCTATGTGGCCATCGGTGCCCGTTCCGTAGAGGATCAGCAGCATCGTCTGACCGTCAGCGGCTTCGATGTAGCTGCCGGTATGAAGAATCCTACCAGCGGAGATTTCTCCGTAATGCTGAACTCCGTATATGCGGCACAGCACCCCCACTCCTTCATCTATACCGGATGGGAGGTGAATACCCACGGCAATGATCTGGCACACACCGTACTGCGCGGTGCTACCAACAAGCACGGTGCCAATATCCCCAACTACCATTACGAGGATCTGATCCGTCTGTGGGATATGTATGAAAAAATGGATCTGAAGAATCCTGCCTGCGTGATCGATGCGAACCACTCCAACTCCAACAAGCAGTTCAAGGAGCAGATCCGTATCACCAAGGAAGTCATGCACAGCCGTAAACTCAGCCCCGATCTGCACAAGCTGGTCAAGGGCGTCATGATCGAGAGCTACATCGAGGAAGGCAACCAGAAGGTGGGTGCCGGCTGCTACGGCAAGTCCATCACCGATCCCTGTCTGGGCTGGGAAGACAGTGAGCGTCTGATCTACGATATCGCTGAGTACGAATAAAAAGAACGATTTTGCAAATGGGGTGCTGAATAGTTAAAACAGTTTCAAAAAAACTGCAGGAATCCTTTTAATAACGCAGGATTCACAAAACATTCCAATAAACATCCGAAAACCAGTGCGATCCA
>UMDK01052162.1_pt1 | contig 12491 bp, 8 predicted proteins | sample 1964461 | NCBI WGS metagenome assembly UMDK01 (sample SAMEA4835991, study PRJEB28245) | human gut metagenome | biome: gut microbiome; material: fecal sample | place: Denmark | collected 2008 | reverse complement strand
GCCATCCGCAACGCCATGATGGATATGGTTCGGGAAGCCTTTACCGCTTTTGAACAGTGGATGGCAACGGAGGACAACGGAGGACAAGGATGGTATCTGTTACCAGCGTGTTTCGCTGGACGATGTTCTGCCGGGAGAAGAGCAGCTGCGGCGCATCGAAGCCACAGCCGACCCCTACGCCATGCAGCCGCAGACCATTATGGAAGAACAGGAATCGCGCCGGGAACTGTACGATGGCCTGAAACGGCTGACCCAGCGGGAGCAGACTTATCTGCTGTACCGCTAAAATGGCTCTTTGTAACGGCATCAAAACAAGATCCGAACCTTTTTCCGGTAGGATAAGGGTTCGGATTTTTCGCTTTGCCGTTCAAGAGCTAGGGTGCATATCAGAAATCTCGTGCTTTCTAATGGGCCATAAAGGATTCGCCCCTGCCGGAGCGGTTATAGGCTGCCAGCAATTTCAAAAGTCCGTTTTTCGCTAATCTACCTGCAGATTGCGTTAGCGGGAAAGAGCAAAGAAGGGGTATACTAGTGTCAGGAAACGCAGAAGCGAGCGTCGATGAGGAAATGGGCCGCTCCTGCAAAATGTCTTATTTCCCACGCTCGGAAGGGGGTGGGAAGATACATGAGAAGGAGAACAATCATGAAGAAATGGATCTCTCGCCGGAATTTTCTGAAGGCAGCGGGTGTCTCTGCTGTGGCAGCGGGTCTGACTGCCTGCGGTGGCTCGACCAGTTCCACCAGCAGTTCGACGGCATCCGGTTCGGCAACTGCCAGCGGCGAAATGCCCAAGGTTGTTATGTACTACCCTCTGTCCTCAGTCCAACCTGATCAGGAAAAGGTAGCTAAGGCCATTCACGATTACGTGGCCGATAAAAAGGGCATTGACTTACAGTTGGAGGTAGTACCCAATAGTTCCTATGACAATCAGCTGAACCTTGTGATGGCTGGCAGTGAGCAGATTGATTTGGCTCTGATCTGGGGCCGCAACGTTTCCAGTTTTGTGGCCAAGGGTGCACTGCTTCCGTTGGATGACCTGCTGGATGAATACGGTACGGATATTCAGGAATGTCTGGGAGATTATCTGCAGGCCGGTAAGGTGTCCGGTGTGACTTATCAGGTGCCGGTCAATCGCTCACTGTTCTATCAGGGCGGTATTGTGGTGCGTACTGATATTCTGGAAAAGTACGGAATCGATCCTGCTACGATCAAATCTACCGATGATTTAGATGGGATGTTCGAGACCATTCATGCGGGCGAGCCGGATATGGCCATGATGCGTCTGGAGAGCACCGGAACCTTCGTTTATGCGGATTTTGATTCGCTGGGTGACAACTTTGGCGTTCTGATGAATTACGGCCAGGATAACGAGATCCGTGATCTGTTTGCCAGCGACGAATTCCGCATCGAGTGTGAAAAACATCGCGAGTGGTTCAAGAAGGGCTGGATTGCATCTGACATCTTGACAACATCTGACACTGCTGCAGAGCAGATCAAGGCTGGAAAGCTTCTGGGCTTCTACGGTACTGTTGGTCCTGGCACTGCACAGGACAAGACCAATCAGTGCGGCCGTGACATGACTGTGATCCCACTGAACACGGTATTCTCCTACACCACTAAGGTTAACACTTTTGGCTGGGGTCTGCTGAACAACAGCAAGAATCCTGAGGCTGCCATGCAGGTGCTGGATATGATGTACTCGGATCCCACCTTCCTGAATATGCTGGACTGGGGTCTGGAAGGTGTCCACTATAAGCTGAAGGAGGGCTCTGACCGTATCATCACCTTTGCTGATGGAGTGGACGCTTCTACCAGTGGCTATTTCCACAACTGGAGCTTCGCTTTCGGTGACCAGTTGAGCGCTTACTTCTGGGACGGCACAGAAGAGGACTTCCCGGAACAGGTGCGCGCCATGAATGAGAGCGCCATGCTGAGTAAGGCAATGGGCTTCGCTTACGATGTGACACCGGTAAAGACCGAGTATACGGCAGTAACGAATGTCTGCGATCAGTATCTGAATGCACTTGCTTATGGTTGTATCGACATCGACGACAATCTGCCCAAGTTCCTCAAGGAGCTGGAGAGCGCCGGTCTGCAGAAGATTATCGATGAAAAGGCTGCCCAGTTCGCTGACTGGAAGAAAGAGAATGGCGTTTCCTAACCGCGAAATACAGGGAACCAGCACGTGATACACGATCCCCTGCCCTGATCCGGCAGGGGATTTTTGAGAACAGGTGGTATTTATGGAAAAGACCGTTACCGTCCCGAAGAAAAAAGTGAAGATCAAGCAGTTCCTCCCGCTGTATCTGATGGCGCTGCCCGGATTGCTGTATCTGCTCATCAACAATTATCTCCCTATGGCTGGCTTGAGCATTGCGTTCCGCAATGTCAACTATACCAAGGGAATCTGGAAAAGTGATTGGTGCGGTTTGGCAAACTTCAAGTATCTGTTTGCCACCAAGGATGCTTGGGTTATCACCCGTAATACCATCGGTTATAATCTACTCTTTATCGTGCTGCAAACTGTAATGGCCATTGCTATTGCATTGTTCTTGAATGAGGTAAAGTCCAAATTCTGGAACCGTTTTTTTCAGACCTCGGTGCTTTTGCCTTACCTGTTTTCCTACGTCATCGCCAGCTACCTTGTATATGCATTCCTGAGCCCCACTACGGGTATGTTCAATCATATTCTCACAGTAATGGGAAAAGACCCGGTTTCCTGGTATATGGAAAGCAAATTCTGGCCTTTTATCCTGACCTTTGTGGAATTATGGAAGCGCTCGGGCTACACCGCCATCGTCTACTATGCCACTATGGTGGGTATCGATTCCTCCCTCTATGAAGCAGCCGAGCTGGACGGTGCCGGGAAACTAAAGCAAATATTCTCAATCACCATCCCTCTGATTTCTCCTACCATCGTTATGATGTCACTGCTGAGCGTGGGACGTATCTTCCATTCGGACTTTGGTCTGTTCTATCAGATTCCGATGCAGTCTGGTATTTTGAGCAGCGTTACATCCACCATTGATACATATGTCTACAACGGCCTGATGAAACTGGGCGACGTGGGCATGTCTTCGGCTGCAAGCTTCTATCAGTCTATTGTTGGTTTTATTTTGGTGATGTTCTCCAACTGGCTGGTGAAAAAGAGAAATATGGAAGGGAGCCTGTTCTGAGTATGGATACTACAACAAAAAAGAAAAAACATGTTTCCGGGGTGACGGTCGTCTCCTACGTTGTGCTGGCGCTGTTGTCACTTTCGGCCATTCTGCCCTTTGTGCTGATGTTCACTTCGTCCATTTCCAGCGAGGAATCTATTACCCGGAACGGCTATTCTTTCATTCCTTCGGAGTTCAGCCTGGCCGCTTATGAATATCTGTGGGGAAACCGTGCCATCATCGGACGCGCCTATCTGACTACCATTATCATCGCAGTAATGGGAACGGCCATCAGCTTGGCAATTACCTTGATGCTGGCCTATACCCTCTCCCGCGAGAATCTGCCGGGCCGGAAGATTCTGAACTTCCTGGTGTTGTTCACCATGCTATTCAACGGCGGCCTAGTGGCTACCTATCTGGTCTACACCGAGGTGTTCCACATCAAGAATACCTATTGGGCCCTCCTGATTCCCGGCCTGTTGATGAATGCCTTCAACGTCATGCTGGCACGGAACTTCTTCAGCAACAGCATCCCCAAACCACTGATCGAGGCGGCCCTCATTGATGGTGCTACGGAGTTTCAGGTTTTTCGGCGGATCGTAATTCCAATCTCACTGCCCATCATCGCAACGCTGGGCATGTTCATCTTCATGGCATACTGGAACGACTGGAACAATGGTCTGTACTATCTGACTGATACGCGGTATTATAATATTCAGAATGTCCTGAACGATATGCTTGCAAACATCCAGTTCCTGAAAAACAACAGTGAAGCGGCTGGTGAGATGATGGCTGCGGTCAGCAATCTGCCCACATCGGGTGTCCGTATGGCCATTGCATCGGCAGTTGCCATCCCGGTTTTGGCGGTGTTCCCCTGCTTTGAACGCTATTTTGTCAAAGGAATTGTGATCGGCGGCGTGAAAGAATAATCAATGTGGTACCGCGAAGGTCTGGCAAACAAGATTGCCGGGCCTTTGTGGTGCTTTCAGAGGAAGTTGTGCCTATGAAACGACCATCCGTCCATCAAAAGCTTTTCTGGTTCTACAGTATCCCGGTTCTGGTTCTGATGTTCCTGATGCTCATCTGCTGCGGGCTGAGTATATACAATCTGAACCGCCAGGTGACCCAGCTGGATCAGGCGGCGCTGCAGAACTATGCGGATCAGTTGGAAACAAATCTGAACGCCATCGAAATGAATGTGCAGACCTTTACGACAGTGGATAACGATACCATTTATATGCAGTATCTGACATCCGAGGCAGAGCGTGTGTTTGCCACAACAAGGGTCTTTCGGCGGATGGCAGTGGACGTGATCGAGTATCCTAGCATGAGTGCAGAATTTCTGTGTCCTCTTGCACATGGGGCAGTCCTAATGGTTCGCGGAGAGGGCCAAAGTCTTATGGAACGTCAACAGGTGAATCATGCTATTGAGACAATCTGCCAAGATCTGGACGACTACCCCACCGGCACATGGCAGTATTACACAGATGAGGCCGCTCAGTATCTTCTGTACAGCTATCAGATGAACGATGCCTACTTCGGCTTTTTGCTGGATCCAGTGAAACTGATGACGGTTCCTTTTGCAGAGGATAGCAGCCAGTATGCGGAGACCAGCCTCTACCTGAACAACAAACGGATTGCAGGAGTGGAGGCCGGTCCGGAAAACTGCTTTTCGGCTAAAATCGGGCGCACCGGCTTTGAACTCCGGGTCAGGCTGGTGCGCACCGGTCTTACAAATGGCATCGTCTGGCTCAGCTTGTTGATGATGGTGATTCCGCTCTTGCTGCTGGCTGCACTCTTTCTGCTGTACCGTTTTGCCCGATTGCAAATTGTGGAACCCATTGATCGGATTTCACAGATCATGCACCAAGCCGGACAGGGAGATTTGAGCGTCCGGGTGGATACAAGCGGAATGCTGCAAGAGTTTTCCACCATTGGTGCGACCTTCAACCTCACGCTGGAGGAGATCTCTGAGCTGCAGGAGCGTCAGACACAGATCTTACGGGAAAAGCAGATGAGCCAGCTGCGAAATCTACAGATGCAGATCAACCCGCATTTTCTGGGCAACTGCTTTAATGCGGTTTACAATGCCTCCCTTACCGGCGATTTTGAGCAGGTGTTGGCTCTGACCACTTACCTGAACCGATATTTCCGGTTTATGGCACAGGTAGAAAATGATTTTGTTCTGCTGGAAGAGGAGCTTCGCTTTACAGATGACTTTCTCTCCATCCAGAAACTCCGATTCGGCGATGCCTTTTCCTACACTATCTCCGTCCCGGCCTTTCTGCGGCAGGCACGCATCCCTCCTTCGGTCATCAAGTCTTTTGCAGAGAATGCGGTGAAATATGCGCGCAATATGAGCAGGGAAGCCAAAATCGACATCCGCGCCTCGATGCAGAACCGGGAGGGGGAAACCTACTTATGGCTGGAAGTGCTGGACAATGGCCCTGGCTTTTCGGATGAGGTGCTGCAGGTTCTGCAGCAAAAGGCACAACCGTTTTTTGATGGGCGGGTCCACATCGGAATCGCTAATGTCCGACAGCGGCTGGAACTGCTATATGCAGGCAAAGCGGAAGTTCACTTGGAAAATCGGCCTGACGGTGGCACACATGTGAGCGTGATTCTGCCGCTGAACTACGGCACAGAACAGCCGGAAAAGGAGGAAACACTGTGACGACCGTTCTGATTGTAGATGATGAGGCGCTTGCAATCCAAGCCATCCGACGCTCGATCAACTGGAAAAATCTTGATGTGGACCGGGTGCTGGATGCCGCAAACGGCGTGGAAGCGCAGAAGATCCTTCGCCAGGAACCGGTACAGGTTCTGGTCTGTGATCTGGAAATGCCTCGGATGTCCGGCATTGAGCTGCTGGAATGGATGAAGACCTCCTGTCCCGATACCGAGGCTGTGATCCTAACCTGCCACGAATCCTTTCCCATGGCGCAGAAAGCGATGGAGCTGGGGTGTGTGGAGTATGTGCTCAAGCCAATTGCACCGGCAGAGCTTACAGCATCCATCCGACATGCGCTCAACCTTTGGAAGACGCAGGAAAGTATGCGCGGGACCCGCCGCGCCTATGAAAACGGGCGCAGTCTGCGCCGAGACCAGTATTTGCAGGACGTTTTAGAAAAAAACATCCTATCCACGGCGGAATCTCTTTTCAACTGTGCACAGAAGTATGATCTGGAGCTGGATGTCAGTGCGCCGCTGCAGGTGGTACGAGTATTGGTGCAGATGCCTGCTGCATTGCCGCAGAGCGAGCAGGAGCTGCTCGGATACGGCGTGTGCAATATTGCCAAGGAGCTTTGGGATAAAACCGGTACCGGCTGGACCTCTTTGCAGCGCCGAAGTGGACAGAGTTTTCTGCTCATCAGCGCTGGAATGGAACCTGCTGCGGCTGCGCATTTCGGGGAAGAATTGGGTCTGGCCTGCAAGACGATGCTGAAGCAGTCAGTAAAGGTCTCGCCTGCCGTGTCCAGCAGCATTCTGGGACTTTGTTCCACTGCGGATGCGCTGGAACAGTGGGAAACGAGCCTTCACAAGGAGTCGCAGAGCCCGGAGGAGGCCCGGATCCGACATTGGAAGACCCTGCTTTTGCAGGAAGATGCTCAGACTGTGCAGGCAGAGATTACCACCGAACTCAACCGGCTGTCCCTCAAGGCAGCACAGGAACGGATGCAGTGGATTGCACAGACCTTGATACAGGCGCTCCACGGCACGCTACAAGAGCGAGGCTGCCCGGAGGCAACAGAACTTGTGGAAGCGAAACCGATATTTGAATCGCTGCCGCAGTTTCTTTCGTGGGTGCAGGGCAACCTTGCTCGGACCGAAAGGCTGCTGCGGCACTCGCCCGGCGAGGAACAGGTAATCCGCCGAATCAAGGAATACATCGAACTGAATATTCATCAAGAATTGACGCGAGAAAATATTGCAGCGGCCGTCTACCTGAATCCGGACTACACAGCCCGGCTATTCAAGCGCAAGACCGGCCAGAGTTTGAACGACTATATCCAGAATAAACGCATCAATCTAGCAAGACAGTTGTTGGCGGGCACCGATATGCCCGTGGGCGATCTGGCTGTCGCACTGGGATATTCCAGCTTTTCGCATTTCACCAAATTGTTCAAATCCATTGAAGGAGTCACACCCAGCGATTACCGCAAGCAACATGCCCGAATGCCGGGATGAAATGGCCTCGGAAGGCCCTACAGGAAGGAGAACTACTATGGATGTCTGGACGCACGCAGTCGGAAGAATGCCCTATCGGTTTAACCGATTTCCGCGAACGAAAGAACACTGTCTGGATGGAGTCTGGGATTTTGCGCTGATTTCCCGTGCTGAAGCCGATATGCAGACTCCGGAACAGCTTGGGGCGTTGCCAAAGCCCAAAGCAATTTCCGTGCCCGGATGCTGGCAGCTGCAGGGTTTCGATAAGCCCAAATACATCAACACTCGCTATGCCTTCGGGGCAGATGCGAACAAGCTGGAGCCGCCTTTTATTCCGGAAGGACAGGGGATGGTTGGCATCTACCGGAAAGATTTGACTCTGGAAGTTCCTACCGTGCACCACCGGATGATCCTATCCATCGGCGGTTTTTCCTCTGCTGTAACTGTTTTTTTGAATGGGCAGATTCTTTGCTATGCGGAAAACGGGCGCACTGCCTGTGAGGTAGACCTGACCGATGCTGTACGGCCTGGGCAGAACCTACTGCTGCTCCGGGTGGATGAGTTCAGCCCAGGTGCCTATCTCGAATGTCAGGATATGTGGAGGCTGTCTGGAATCTTTCGCAGCGTTAAATTGTATGAGATCCACGAGCTGCACCTTCTGGACAGCTATCTCTGGGCAGAGGTAACGTCGGAAAAGGCAGTTCTGCATACCGAAAGCAAAATTCTGAATTTGAGCCATTCCTGCGCTCCACGCATCCGGGTAGAGGTGGAACTGTTGGATGCCGAAGCGCATCCCGTGGGCAGATGCAATGGGAAAACCGGCAACGACAGTGATCGCTTTGAGGAGGTCAGCCTGGAAGCGGTATTCAAAGAGCGTGGTTTCGATCCGGCCTGGCTGGACGGCGCATTGCAGATCCCGGCGGGCATTACTGCAACCGCGTATGGGCATCTGGAACTGGAAACGCCGCACCTCTGGTCGGCGGAGATACCCTATTTGTATCAGGTGCGGCTGTCTACTTTTCTGGGAGAAGAAAAGCTGGAGGAAACCACTGTGCCCTTCGGCTTCCGCCATTATGAGATCGATGGAGAAGGCGTATTCCGAGTCAACGGTGCACCCGTCAAGCTGCGAGGCGTGAACCGACACGAGTTCGACCCTGTCACCGGCTATGCCATCACCGAAGAGAGCATGCGCCAAGATATTGAGTTGATGAAGCGATGCAATGTCAATGCGGTTCGCTGTGCGCATTATCCAGATACTCCACGCTGGTATGAGCTCTGTGATGAATACGGCCTTTATATAATGGATGAGGCAAATCTGGAAAGTCATGGCATTTCTTACCGCAAGAATCTTTTGCCCGGCAACGATATGCGGTGGCTCCCCCGTGTGCTGGACCGACAGGCTGCCATGGTTCAAACCAATAAAAACCATGCATCAATCTTCTGCTGGTCCCTCGGCAATGAGATTGGTTATGGAGAGACTGTGGCACTGGCGGCATCCTACTGCCGCACTGCGGACCCCACCCGTCTGATCCACAAGCGCCAGATGAACAAGATTGCAGATATGGACAGCGAGACCTATCCTTCTCCTCAGAACATGAGGGAACGGGCAGAAGCAAATCCCAATCGGGCCTTTCTGACCAATGAGTACCTTCACGCTATGGGAAACGCATGCGGAAGCATGGGGGATTACTGGAAAGAAATCTATGAACACCAGAATCTGATGGGCGGCTTTATCTGGGAGTGGTGCGACCACGGTCTGCTCCAGACGAACCCGGATGGAACGACCTGGTATGCCTATGGCGGCGATTTTGGCGAGGAATTCCATGACAGCAATTTCTGCATCGATGGACTGACAACACCCGATCGTCGATTTACGCCTAAGCTACAGGAAGTTCAGACGGTGTACCAGCCCATCGACCTTCGGGTGAAGGACCTCCGGAATGGAATCTTTGTTCTGGAAAACCGTTGTGAGCAGCTGAACTTGAGGGATTTTGCAGCTCAACTGCGCCTGCTGGAAAATGGTGTCTGTCGAGAAATCAGAGAGCTCTCTCTGCCGGATTGCGCTGCGGGACAGTCGGTGGTATGGAAGGTCGATTTGCAGGATATTCCTCAGGTTTCGGGAGAACAGATTCTAGAGTTCTTGTTCATGGAGAAATCTCCGGCCCATGCAGGATGCGGCCTCAGCGGATGGAAGCAGTTCCTTTGGAAAAAGGGATGTCACCCGGCTCTTGTGACAGAAAAGGTCACAGCTCATTTCTCAAAACAGGGAACTCTTCTGGTGGGTGAGATGGGTGACTTGACTCTTCGGCTGGATACAGAAACCGGAGCACTTCAGGTCGACAATGTATCCGGTGTGCTACTGCACGATCTGTTCTTCACCCCTTTTCGTGCCCCCACAGACAACGATGCTCACAGCCCACTGGTACTGGGTAAACAGAACTGGTTTACAAAGCAGTATGATCATCCAAAACGTACTTGTTTGGAAGTTCGGCAGGGGAACGGGGTAGAAGAGCCGTCTTTGACCTACACCACCGCATACCAGACGGAGAAGGACAGTTTCTATGTTACCGTTGGTTTATGGCAGGCAGGACAAAATCGTATATTTATTGACTGCAACGTGCAATCTCCGGCAGATATGCTGTCTCCGGGGCGAATCGGGATGACGGCAATTCTTCCCGTGCGGTTTACGGCTATGAAATGGTATGGGAAGGGACCGTTAGAAACCTATCCTGATCGCCAGTGCGGCGGGCGCATGGGAGTTTACAGCGAAGATGTGAGAAATCAGCCGTTTTATCTACGGCCTCAGGAATACGGACTTCATACGGAATCTCGTAGTATGCGATTAACAGACCCGGACCGTGCGGATTTTGTACGGTTTGAGGCCGCCTGCCCCATGGCCATGAGCGCAGTGCCCTACAGTGATCTGCAGCTGTGGAATGCCAGGCATCCCCCTGAGCTTCCTGCACCGGAGGCCCTGTATGTACATCTGGACTACGCCCACCGGGGTCTGGGCAACAGCAGCTGCGGCCCAGATGCTCTGCCGACATATCGCATCGACGATCGGCCTTGTCGCTTCGGCTTTGCCCTGGAGGCTGGATTGGGAGAACGGGAAGATAACCCCTTCGGCCCCATTCCGGAGGAGATCCCAGCTTACCACCCATGGAAAGCAGTAGGAGAGCAGGACAGGACACCAAGCTACCGAGACCCCTCGGACCCTGATCAGCGCAGCAACGCCGGTATGGTGTGACACTTAAAAAAGCATAAGTAAACAAAAAGAAGGGGTTGTTGCACAAGTTCCAACAAAAAGACCAGAGTTGTTTAGCCAAAGTCGGAAGGGTCTGCTTTTGCTGACTGAGTTTTCAACATTTTGCTTGTTTGACACTGGTTTTCCACACCTTTGCGCCGTGAAAGCAAGAAAAAAGGCTGCTGTACTGGCTTATATCCTTATGCAACAGCCCCTGCCACATATGGATAAAGGTACCTCATTCGGTGCGCTTTCTGCCCAGATACGCTGCCTTGACCTGCTCATTTGCCAGCAGCTCAGCGCCGGTGCCGGAGAGCGTCAGGTTGCCGGTCTCCAGCACATAGGCGTAGTCCGCTACCTTCAGCGCCATGTTGGCGTTCTGCTCGTTCAGCAGCACCGTGATGCCCTGCTGATTGACCGTGCGGATGATGTCGAAGATCTCCCGCACCACAATGGGGGCAAGACCAAGGCTCGGCTCGTCCAGCATCAGCAGCCTGGGCTTGCTCATCAGGGCACGGCCTACGGCCAGCATCTGCTGCTCGCCGCCGGAGAGGGTGCCTGCGCTCTGCCAGCTGCGCTCCTTCAGGCGGGGGAACAGGCTGTACACCCACTCGAGGTCCTGTTCCATTTCGGCCTTGTCCCGGAGCAGATAGGCACCGATCTTCAGGTTTTCGACGACCGTCAGATCGGCGAATACTCTGCGGCCCTCCGGCGACATGGCGATGCCGCTGGCCACGATCTGGTCGATGGGCCTGCCCAGCACTTCCTGACCGTTCCACAAAATGGAGCCGCTCTGTGCCTTGACAAGGCCGGAGATGGTGCGCATCAGGGTGGACTTGCCGGCACCGTTGGCACCGATCAAGGTAACGATCTTCCCCTCCGGAACCGTCAGCGATACGCCGCGCAGCGCCTGAATGCCGCCGTAAGAAACGTGTAAATCTTTGATCTCAAGCATCTTCGTCCACCCCCAGATAAGCGTCGATCACGCGCGGGTCGTTCTGTACTTCGGCGGGTGTGCCCTCGGCGATCAGGCGGCCAAAGTCCAGCACATATACGCGGTCAGAAATGTCCATGACCAGATCCATGTGATGCTCGATCATAAACACCGTCAGGTTGAAATCGGTGCGGATGCGGTCAATAAAAGCGGTCAGCTCTTCGGTCTCCTGCGGGTTCATACCGGCGGCAGGCTCATCCAGAAGCAGCAGTTTTGGCTCAGTTGCCAGCGCGCGGGCGATCTCTACCCGGCGCTGTAAGCCGTAGGGCAGACCGGTGGCCAGCTCGTTGCGGACCTCCTGCAGACCAAGCACCTGCAAAAGGTGCTCACATTCCTCGCGCTGGCGCTTTTCTTCGTCGGCATTCAGGCGGAAGGTGGCGCTCAGCAGGTTGGCGGAACAGCGGCAGTGCTTGGCAATGAGCACGTTCTCAAATACGGTCTGGCTTTTCCACAGACGGATGTTCTGGAACGTGCGGGCAATGCCCATCCGGGTGATCTTATCCGGAGTCGGTGCAATGATGTGGGAATACGTTCCCGCGTTCTGCCCCTTGTAGAGCTTTTTCATCTTGCCGTGGGGCGTGTTCTCAATGATCTTTCGCCCCTCGAACCACACCGCGCCGTTGGTGGGCGCATACACACCGGTCACAACGTTGAAGGCGGTGGTCTTGCCTGCGCCGTTGGGGCCGATCAGGGAGACGATCTGATTCTTATCTACCTTCAGGTTCAGGTTGTCCACAGCCACCACGCCGCCAAACTGCATGGTGGCGTTTTCAATGGTCAATATGTTTTCACTCATTTGGAGCGCACCTCCTCTTTGGCAGCTTTTGCAGTGGATGCGGGCTTTTTCTGGAAGAGCTCGCAGTCACCCATGATGCCCTTGCGGAAGAACAGCACCACAGCCATGATGATGATGCTGAACACCACCATG
>UMDK01005408.1_pt1 | contig 13202 bp, 10 predicted proteins | sample 1964461 | NCBI WGS metagenome assembly UMDK01 (sample SAMEA4835991, study PRJEB28245) | human gut metagenome | biome: gut microbiome; material: fecal sample | place: Denmark | collected 2008 | reverse complement strand
AATTAAGGGGAGCTGTGAAGCTGCCCTTTTTTCATACTGAAAAGTTATCCTGAATCAGATTTAATACGTAACTTTGGCAGATAACTAAATAGCAGTGAAGCACAATGGAAGATTTCTTAAAATTTCTCTTGATAGCAGGCGTCATTCTTGTGGGAATATTTAAAGAGGTGAATAAGAATAAAAAGCCCGGCAAACGCCCCGTTTCCCCTATGCCATCGTCCGATGAAATAAAACCGGACGTAGTTCCTATGCCCGAAGCGTGGAGTAACCCCAAACGGAAAAAGAAACGGGAAGAAGTATCCGTAGCCGCCTCCATAGCGAACAGCGCCGCACAGGACAAACGCAATATCCGGCAAAACTCCCAATACAACGCTCCCGACGAGTCGTCGCCCGGCAACGAACAGGATTTCACAATCCGCTCGGCGGAAGAAGCCCGACGCGCCATTATCTGGGGAGAGATTCTTCAACGAAAATATTAAGCGATAATTAACCCTAAAATATCAACTGTATTTTAACACGAAATTGTACTATTTATGCCACTAAATCGTATCTCGGCAGCGGAAGCTGCAAGCCTGATCAAACATGGCTACAACATCGGCCTTAGCGGATTTACTCCCGCCGGAACAGCCAAGGCTGTCACAGCCGAACTCGCAAAAATCGCTGAAGCGGAACACGCGAAAGGAAACCCGTTTCAAGTAGGAATTTTTACAGGTGCATCTACCGGAGAATCTTGTGACGGCATACTATCACGTGCCAAAGCCATCCGTTACCGCGCTCCTTACACTACCAACACCGATTTCCGCAAAGCTGTGAACAACGGAGAAATTGCCTACAACGACATACATCTTTCACAGATGGCGCAGGAGGTGCGCTACGGATTCATGGGCAAAGTGAACGTTGCCATCATCGAAGCTTGCGAGGTGACTCCGGACGGAAAAATCTACCTGACTGCCGCCGGCGGTATCGCCCCGACCATCTGCCGCCTGGCAGACCAGATTATTATCGAGCTGAACAGTGCGCACAGTAAATCCGGCATGGGACTGCACGACGTATACGAACCTCTGGATCCTCCTTATCGTCGCGAGATTCCGATCTACAAGCCGAGTGACCGCATCGGACTGCCGTACGTGCAGGTAGATCCGAAAAAAATTGTCGGTGTGGTGGAAACCAATTGGCCGGACGAAGCCCGTTCTTTCGCCGCTGCCGATCCGCTGACTGACAAAATCGGGCAGAACGTGGCCGACTTCCTTGCCGCGGATATGAAACGCGGTATCATTCCGGCTACATTCCTTCCGTTGCAGTCGGGCGTGGGAAACATCGCTAACGCCGTACTCGGTGCATTGGGACGCGACAAAACAATCCCCCCTTTCGAAATGTACACTGAAGTGATTCAGAACTCCGTGATAGGTCTGATCCGCGAAGGACGTATCAAGTTCGGCAGTGCCTGCTCACTGACTGTCACCAACGACTGCCTTGAAGGTATTTACAACGATATGGATTTCTTCCGCGACAAGCTGGTGCTCCGTCCGTCGGAAATATCAAACAGCCCCGAAGTGGTTCGCCGTCTCGGTGTAATTTCCATCAATACGGCTATCGAGGCGGATATTTACGGTAACGTGAACTCTACCCACATCGGTGGCACGAAGATGATGAACGGTATCGGCGGCTCGGGCGACTTCACCCGCAACGCTTATATCTCTATCTTCACTTGTCCGTCTGTGGCTAAGGAAGGTAAGATCAGTGCTATCGTTCCGATGGTGTCTCACCTCGACCACAGCGAGCATTCTGTAAATATCATCATCACCGAACAGGGTGTTGCCGACCTTCGTGGCAAGAGTCCGAAAGAACGTGCGCAGGCTATCATCGAGAATTGTGCGCATCCCGACTACAAACAGTTGCTTTGGGATTATCTCAAACTGGCCGGCGGCAAAGCCCAGACTCCACACGCCATCCAAGCTGCACTCGGAATGCACGCGGAACTGGCTAAGAGCGGTGATATGAAGAATACGAACTGGGCTGAATACGCAAAATAAATAGAATATAGAATTTACAGTATTCCAGGTCAAATAGATATAATTGTATTCTCTGGTAAACAAAATCCGGTTATTTTTGTTTATTAGAAAATACAATTGTATTTTTATAGAGGAATTAATAAACCACTCCTATGAAACAACTATTTGCCACATTCTATCAACTAAGAGAACGGGTCTCCTTAGACTTCGTAAGATATCTGTATCATGAGATTCGTTGAAACAACCGGTTAATAGCCATAACAGGCGCTCGTGGAACGGGGAAGACAACCCTCATGCTTCAATATATAAAAGAGCATTGCCCTGGTTATGACAATGATACACTTTATGTTTCATTGGACAATATTTGGTTTACTACCCACTCTCTATTTGAGTTGGCGGATGAGTTTCAGAAAATGGGAGGGAAAGCTTTGTTTTTGGACGAAGTGTATAACCGGCTCTTCTTTGCTCGAAATACATAAAGGTGAAGCCGATCTTTCAAGAAGAGCCGTTACCTATCATTTGCACGGACTTTCTTTCCGTGAGTTCCTGCAATTTGAATATGGATATAAAATGGAAGTGCTCCCGCTTTCCGATATATTGACCAAGCATATAGAACTGGCCATGAACGTAAGCAAACAGTTGAAACCGCTTGTAGCATTCAACGAATACTTAACTTACGGTTATTTCCCTTTTTATAAAGAAGATAAAATATTGTACCACGAGAGGTTATTAGCCATCTTGAATACAATTCTAGATGTAGACTTACCTTCTATTGAAAAAATAGATTATTATTCCATTGGTAAAATAAAAAACTATTTTCCATCCTCGCAGGACTTGTGCCATATATTCCCAATATATCAATGCTCAGCAAAGAAATAGAAGTCAGTCGCATCAGTCTGTTGAATTATCTATCCTATCTCCAAAAGGCCCAAGCCCTCTTGCTGCTCGACAAAGAAGCTTCCGGCATCAAACAACTGACAAAACCGGAAAAGATTTATTTAGGTAATACAAACTATGCATACGCACTGGGAGGAGAAAAAACAGACATAGGAAATGTCCGCGAAACATTCTTCTTCAATCAAACAGCCGTAAAACATAAAGTTACCTATTCCTCTCAAATAGATTTCACACTGAATGAGACATACAATTTCGAGATTGGCGGTAAAAACAAAATTCAAAAACAATTAGCAGGAGTGGAGAACGGATATCTGGCTCTTGACAACATAGAAATTGGATTCAATAACGAGATTCCATTTTGGTTGTTCGGATTAATGTATTAACGGAGGGATGACATCACCATAGACCTTATAAAGAGAGGAAAGCGCAGACTTTATCCTGAAAAGCTCTTGCCTTAGCAGCCGAAAGTACATTCTGGTTCATGATGGCGAATGCCACCTCGTGCCCGTTCTTCATACGCAGATAACCCGCAAGCGTATTTATCGCTGTAAACGATCCTGTCTTGGCATGAACGTTCCGAAATACAGGCGCACTCTTCATTCTGTTTTTTAACGTACCGTCTACCCCGCCAACGGGAAGAGCCTTGTATAACTTCTGAAAAATATCCGTCCGCGAATAGGCATATTTCAAGAAATCGACCAATAGGGCGGGAGAGAGGTAATTATAATTGGACAGTCCACAGCCATCCGCAATCTTATAGTCTTTCGGGTCGTGCCCCAGCCGACGGATGAGCTTCATAATCTCGACAATCCCGTCTTCGGCCGCCACCTGTTTCTTTCCCGTAGCCTGCGCGCCCAGACGGCAAAGCAAGGCTTCCGCATTCAGGTTATCACTCTCTTTCATCAACTGGTTCAACACTTTCTGCACGGAAGTATTCCAGCACGCCATCTGCTCCACTTTCACACTGTCACGGGGCAACTCGGCGAAATCATACGACGGAGGAACGGCGATTCCTTCTCCCCGAAGACGTTCAAGAAAGGTGTGCATGAAGAAACGGGGAGTGTCATAAATATTGATATCATCTTTTCTGATCGAAGTGACATTGCCCGAAACAGTCAGATTATTCCCGTTCGTCAGCCAATCCCTGGTAAAAGAGAACTTTCCGGCGGAGGAAGCGCGTGTTCTCGTCCGGTTTGTCAAAGTATAATAAGAAGATACGGGCTGGCAGGAGACGCTTGCCGTATCCCCCTGCACGGTAGAGGGAACTACCGATATCCGCACCGTTCCCTTGCAGAACATCAACGGAGAGAGATAGGGCTGATAACCTGCCGGAGTATCATCCCATGCCCATCCATGCCCCCAGTAAAGGGAATCTTTCATCGAAATATCCCCATACACTTGCCCGTTAATCACAGAAAACGGATAACTGATTATTTTCTTAACCAACGAATCCATTGCCTGGCTGTCAAACTCCGGATCGAATCCACCCACCACATACAGGTTTCCTTGCAATGTATCATGTTCTATCACTCCATCGTGCCACACTTCCGTACGGAAAGGCTCATCAGCTTCGGGACGGGAGAGGGCGGTAATGGCAGTCAGCAGTTTCATAGTAGAGGCGGGACGGGACAGCTTCTCCGCACGATAGTCATAAAGCGGTTTCTTAGCCGTCAAGTCGTAAACGGATATGCCGACTTCGGATGATTCAGGAAGCAGTTGCTTGATAAGCGAATCTATTTGGGAGAAGTCCTTTTGTCCCCATAGGGGAAGAAAACAGAAAGAAAAAAGAACTGATAAAATAATATTCTTCATACTACACTGTTTATACTATCTTACATTTACCACATATTCTTTACCTGTCCAGTCACGCACCCCAATCTTATTAATTCGTACTACAACGTTTCCCGGAAAATTTCTCCTACCGTGGGATGTGGGAAAACAATCTTTTTCCATTGCGCTGCCGTCAGTCCGAGTTCAATGGCAGTCCCCGCAAGAGTGATAATCTCCGAAGCGGGATTTCCCAATACGTGAGCGCCAATCACCCGCTGTTGTTCATCCAACAATACTTTGCAAACTCCGTTCACGCCTTCATTTTCTGCTACAAAACGACCGGAATAGGCCATAGGAAGTTTTACTACTTTATACTGAATGCCTTTTGCAGAAGCCGATTCTTCCGTTTCGCCCACTCCGGCAATCTCCGGATTGGTATAGACAACTCCCGGAACAGCGCGGTAGCTCATAGTATCCTCTTTTCCCAAAATAGAATGTACGGCAACTTCCGCTTCACGGACAGCCGTATGCGCCAGCAAAGAGAATCCGGTCAAATCACCGCAAACGTAGACATTAGAAAGGGATGTCTGCATTCTCTCATTTACTTTGACGGCACCACGCTCTGTCTTTTCCAGAGTCAGGTTTTCAAGTCCGAAACCTTTCGTCACAGGACGACGGCCGACGCTCATCAGTAATTTCTCCGCAACAACTGTTCCGCTCCCCTCCGCATTCTCGTATGAGACAACGACGCCTTCCTCTGTCTGTGACAAAGCAACGACCTTCGTACTAAGCAAAAATTTAATTCCCCGTTTCATATAGTCAGCACGCAACAAAGCGGAGAGTTCTTTATCCATACCGCCCAAAATCTCATCCATCATCTCTATAACCGTCACCTGTACTCCAAGACTGTTGAAGAACGAGGCAAATTCCATTCCGATCACTCCACCGCCAACGATGACAAGTGAAGCGGGCAGCTCCTTATTGTCCAATGCTTCCCTATGCGTCCAATAATCTACGGAATCGACTCCCGGAATAGGAGGGATAAAGGTTTCAGATCCTGTACAAAGTATCAGATTATCCCCTTCATAGGTTTCTTCACCACAACGAACCGTATTTTTATCAATGATCTGTGCTTCTCCCGCCACTATCGTAACATTGTTGGAAGTCAGTTTGGATTTTACTCCCAATACCAGTTTACGCACTACTTTACTTTTACGGGCAATGATTTTTGCCAAGTCAAAAGATACTTCGGAGACATTCACCGCATACTTTGACGCATGGCGGGCACCATCATACGTCTTTGCCGAATACAATAATGTCTTGGTCGGAATACATCCTTCATTCAGACAAACACCACCCAGATTATTTTTCTCGATAAGCAATACGCTCAAACCGGCCTTACCGGCAGCTTCGGCAGCTGTATATCCGGCAGGACCGCCACCAATAATAATTAGTTGATACTTCATAGTATATAATCAGTTAATCTTTTTTCAAGCAATTCGACAAATTCCCGTTCCTTGACAGGCATCACAGAGACGAACTTACCCTTTCCATATTCTATCAACACATACTCCGTCACCGAAAAACGTCCGAACTTCATAGAGTGGCATTTCCTTATGGCAGTAATCTCAGAGATCGGAATTACTTTTTTACGGATAAAACGCCCGGTAGATATCTCCAGAATCCCGTCAGGAGTAACTGTATAAACAGTATGGATAATCTGCTCGATCACAACAATCAGCATAAGTATCAGCAACACTGCCGGCAAGATATACTTACACCACAATGCACCGACAACGTTCACAGTAAGTACTACCAATAAGAAATATTGGTACCAAGCAATACGTGCATGGAAAATTCGATTCATTTTGTCAGATTTTTGCCCGCAAGGTAGCAATTTTATGAATTAGTGACAACGAAAAGTACAACGAAGTAACTTATTTTGTAGCTTTGCGGTGAGAAATAACAAAACTATGGTAAGAAAATTCGATTTCCTCGTCATCGGCTCCGGAATTGCCGGTATGAGTTTTGCACTGAAAGTAGCGCACAAAGGTAAAGTTGCGCTTATCTGTAAAGCCGGATTGGAAGAGGCCAACACTTTTTTTGCACAAGGCGGTATAGCTTCCGTAACCAATCTTGCAGTAGATAATTTCGAGAAGCACATTGAAGACACAATGATTGCCGGAGATTGGATCAGCGACCGAAATGCTGTGGAGAAAGTAGTCCGCAATGCTCCCGAACAGATCAACGAACTTATTCATTGGGGAGTAAATTTCGATAAGAAAGAAGACGGAGAGTTTGATTTACATAAAGAAGGCGGACACTCGGAATTCCGTATCCTTCATCACAAAGATAATACAGGCGCCGAGATTCAGGAGAGTCTGATAGAAACAGTAAAAAAGCACCCTAATATCACAGTATTCGAGAACTTCTTTGCCGTAGAGATCATCACGCAACATCATTTGGGAATTATCGTCACCCGTTATACACCGGGTATCAAATGCTACGGCGCATACGTGCTGAATGAAGCAACAGGCGAAGTGGATACTTTCCTTTCCAAAGTAACCGTGATGGCAACAGGTGGTTGTGAAGCTGTTTACCGTAATACGACCAATCCTTTGGTAGCTACGGGAGACGGGATTGCTATGGTTTATCGTGCCAAAGGTGCAGTGAAAGACATGGAGTTTATCCAATTCCATCCTACAGCCCTCTTCAATCCGGGAGACCGCCCCGCTTTTCTTATCACGGAAGCGATGCGTGGATATGGTGCCGTACTGCGTACACAAGACGGCAAAGAGTTCATGCAAAAATATGACTCACGGCTTTCACTGGCTCCACGTGATATCGTGGCCCGCGCCATTGACAATGAAATGAAACAACGTGGGGAAGACCATGTATTCCTCGACGTGACACACAAAGACCCGGAAGAGACAAAAAAGCACTTCCCCAATATCTATAAGAAATGCCTCAGTCTCGGCATTGATATTACCAAAGATTACATCCCCGTGGCACCCGCAGCACACTATCTCTGTGGCGGTATCACGGTCGATCTGGACGGACAATCCAGTATCCGTCGCCTATATGCATTAGGAGAATGCTCCTGCACAGGTCTGCACGGAGGCAACCGTCTGGCTTCCAACTCGCTGATAGAAGCGATTGTCTATGCCGACGCTGCTGCCAAACATGCGCTCAGTGTATTGGAACGTTATGACTTTAACGAAGATATCCCCGAATGGAACGACGAAGGAACCATCTCCAATGAAGAACGTGTACTGATTACCCAAAGTATGAAGGAAGTCAACCAGATCATGGAAGCATACGTTGGCATTGTCCGCAGTAATACCCGGTTGATACGTGCATGGAACCGGCTGGACATCCTCTATGAAGAAGCCGAACGGTTGTTCAAGAGTAGCAAGGCTACCCGCGAGCTGTGCGAATTGCGCAACATGATCAATGTGGGTTATCTCATCACAAAACAGGCTATGGAACGTAAAGAGAGTCGAGGCTTGCATTACACGATTGATTATCCGCATAAGAAAGATTAACAGGAACATTCCACAACTTACAAAGTGTAAGTAGAATATTATAAAAACGCGTAAAAAGAACGATTACCTTGTTCTTTTTACGCGTTTTTAGTCTTCTATACCTATCTTATATCACATTCCTAATATACAAGTCTATAAATACAGGATTTCACAGCTATTTCCGAATATTTATTCTTTTTATTAAATTACAGACTGGATTTATTGTCTTTTAATTATTATATTGTATTTTTGTGCCATCATCCTATTTGCCACAGATATGGCAAATATAAAAACATGAAAGCATGGGAAAATTCAAACTACCAATCTTTTTGCTCATCCTTCTAGGGATATCCGTAAACAATCTCAAAGGACAAACAACAGCGTATTCAAACTGGTACAAAGTGTATAATGATACATTGCAGGGCATAAACATGGAAAAAGCCTTACACTTTCTACAAGAAAAAAAGCTAAAACCCCACCGGCAAATCATCGTGGGTATCATCGATTCGGGTATAGATACGACCTCTATCGATCTAGCACCCGCACTTTGGTGTAATCCAAAAGAAAAAATCGATGGAAAAGACAATGATAAAAACGGATACGCGGACGATTTGCACGGATGGAACTTTCTCGGAACTAAAGACGGGACATTCAACATGACCAGTGCCGGAACTGAAGAGTACCGCGAATTCAAACGGTTATATCCCAAATATAAAAATATCGATCCGGCAGATATACAAGATACTACTGAATATGCCTACTACGAAAAGATGAAAAAGAAGGCGGGTATCATGAGTTATATAAAATATGTGGGTTATACGGCCGCAAAAGACCAAGCATATCAGCTGATAGATTCTGTGCTGACTACTATTCCCGGAATAAATATAGACACACTTACAGTCAATGGATTAACTCATCTTCCTATTGCAGATCCGGCATGGGGCAACGCCTGTCAAACACTTTTTGTCGATATGTTCAAGAGTGGAAAAAAATCATTATGGAAAGATGTTCATAAGCAACACCGCAACACATTTGCCTTGATGCAGAAAAGATTATATGGTATCGAGCATGATGCTGACAAAAGGTTATTAATGGGCGACGATTTAAAAAATCCTTCAGATCGTTTTTACGGAAATTCGTTATTACAAGCAAAAGGATGCGACCATGGTACTTTCGTTGCAGGAGTGATTGCCGGACAAGGAATCAATAATGCTGCCATCACCGGTGTCTGGCCTCAAGCGCGGTTGATGATCATACGTGCCGTTCCTGACGGTGACGAATACGACAAAGACATTTCAACCGCTATCCGTTATGCAGTGGATAATGGCGCTAAGGTTATAAACATGAGTTTAGGAAAATACACTTCACCCGATGCCGACATGGTAAATGAGGCTATTGAATATGCTCTCAAAAAAGACGTACTTATCATCCAAGCGGCAGGCAATAACAAACGGAATATCGATCTCATCACCTATTTTCCTTCAGCAAAGGATGCGCAAGGAAAAATATTCCCTAATTACTTGAGAGTCGGTTCTTCTGACAAAAAAGGGCAACTAAGTCAGTTTTCCAACTATGGAGCAAAAGAAGTAGATGTATTCGCCCCTGGAGAAGAAATTACCTCGGTAACGGTCGGCAACAAATACATGGTATCACAAGGAACCAGTATAGCCACCCCCATAGTAAGTGGTGTAGCAGCAATGTTACGTGCCCATTTCCCAAAGCTGACGGCCACACAAATCAAAGAGATATTAATAAAGAGCGTTCGTCCGGCTGACAATTTAAAAGATCGTTGTACAAGCGGAGGAATCATTGACGCACTACAAGCAGTCAAATTAGCAATCGAATATAAAAAGAGATGAGAAAAAATACTGTCATAAGTTTTATAGGCCTGCTGTTCTGCTTATGCATACAAGCACAAGGAACATCCACATCGGTAAACAGTACTGTAAACGATGTGGATTGGGCACGTGCTGAAAAATTTTCCTCTGATGCACTGGAGCAATATATAAAAGGCAAAAGACCTTATCCCAACTGGATTGAAGGTAGTTCTTATTTTTACTACAATGTAAAAGAAGATAATGGAGTTTCTTACTATCTGGTTAATGCCAAGAATGGTAAAAAACGCAATATGATAAAGGATAACCTGCAATTCGTGCAACAATATGCAAGAATCACGGGTGACACACTCGACGCAAGGAATATACAGCTTTACGGGTATCGATTTAAGAAGAATGACTTCAACCGCTTTTATCTTGATAAGAAAGGAAAGTCTATGGTGTATGATATGCGCACCGGAATACTGACACAGATAAAGGCAGAAAACAAAAAGAAGGAACGTCCTGTTCTCAAACCATCGTACCATAGCTCTGACTCACTCTTCACTATGTTGGGATGCGGATATGACCTCTATATACGTAACAACCGTACAGGAATCATACACCGTCTGACAAAAGACGGTAAAGAGGATGCGTCCTATACTTACCGTTGCTCTAAAGACACAATAGAGTCTAACACCAAAGGATTCTGGCTGGGACACCGTTATGTCTGCCTGATGCAGGATATGAGTGAAGTAAAAGAAATCAGCCTTATCAACTCCCTTGCACGGCAACGTCCGACGACAAATACCTTCAAGATGCCTATGCCCGGTGATGCCGGAGTGCGGCAATACCGTATGTTTTGGTATGATGCCGACCATGAACAAGGGAAGATGTTACCGATTGGGAAATATCCTGACCAAGTAGTAACTTTAGACTATTTCCGTTCTCCCGAAGCTCTTTTTTTCACGCGCAGAAGCCGTAAGGGTGATAAAATAGACCTTTGCCGTATCAACGTGACAGATGGCACAGTCACTGAGCTTATCTCGGAAGAATGTGCTCCGCACATCAACTTGACCCTATCGGGCTATCGCATTATAGAGAAAGGAAAATATTTCATTTGGTGGTCGGAACGTACAGGAAAAGGTAACTATTATCTGTACAATAGTGACGGACGATTACTAAACCGCATCACACATGGTGATAACCTCGTAGCAGGCAGTATCGTACATATAGATACCTTACGAAGAAATATCATTTTTGCCGGATATGGTAACGAACCTGATACTAACCCTTATTATACCTTTTATTATAAGGCCGATTTTGACGGAAAAAAACAAACGCTGCTTACTCCGGGAAACGGTAACCACGAATTAACCCTATCCGACGACCAACGATATGCCATCGATACATATTCACGTATGGACTTGGCGCCTGTAATGAATGTATTGTCTATCGACCGTCCCACACAATATTTTGAGGTAAATCGCATGGACGACAGCCTGTTGCGAAAAGCAGGATGGCAACCGCCTTTACTGTTAAAGTTGAAAGCGGCCGATGGGAAAACAGATCTTTACGGACTCATGTATCTACCGTCTCAACTGGATAAAAACAAAAAATATCCTATTATCAGCAATGTGTATCCCGGTCCCCAAGACGACCAAATTCCGCAATCATTCACACTTGACGATAATGGTAACCAGTCACTGGCTGAGCTTGGCTTTATAGTCATCAATGTGGCTCCACGTGGAAGTTCTCCTTTGCGTGGACACGATTTCTATAACTTCGGCTACGGTAATCTGCGTGATTATCCGTTGGCTGATGATAAAAGCGTAATTGAGCAGTTAGCAAAGAACTACCCGTTCATCGATCTTAACCGTGTGGGTATTTACGGACACTCCGGAGGAGCATTCCAGACAGTAGCCGCCATCCTCACTTATCCCGACTTTTATAAAGTAGCGGTAGCTGCTTCGGGCAACCATGACAACAATATCTATATCCAATGGTGGGGAGAAGCATTTCACGGACTGACCGAGAAGACTGATCCAAAGACTGGAAAAACGGTATTTTCCACCAAGATTCCGACCAATATGGAACTGGCAAAGAACTTAAAAGGCCATCTGATGCTTATCACCGGTGATGTAGATAAGAATGTCCCGCCTTCATCTACCTATCGTCTGGCAGACGCTCTGATAAAAGCCAACAAACGTTTCGATATGTTCATCCTGCCGGGAAAAGATCATGGAGTAATGTGTCCCTATTATCAGAATTTGATCCGCTACTATTTTGTGGAGAATCTCATTCAACCGGTAAAGCAACATATTGATATCATCAATCATAATTAACCCTAACTCAAAAAGCTTATGAAGTATCAGAAAACATTCAAAGCATTCGTGTTTGTCTGTCTCTGTTGCATGGCTACAATCCTGTTCGCTCAAAAGCCGCAAGGCGATGCGACCATTCTAGTGAAAGTAACCATTGTAGACGTAGACAAGAATCCCTTGCCCGGTGCAACAGTAAAAGTTACCGGTAAGGCACAGGGAGTAGTGGCTAACGACCAAGGAGAAGTTTCTCTGTGGGTAGATCGGAACACCCAGATTGAATTTAAGTACGTGGGTATGAAACCGCTATTCATGCGGGTAACCAAGCCACTGTCCGGCTATATCACATTAGAAGATGAAACCTCCGAACTGGATCAGGTAGTAGTCACCGGATACCAACGTACGACCAAACGCCGTACTACCGGTTCATTGACAACACTGACAGCCAAAGACCTGAAAGGAGCCCCTACAGCCAATTTGGATATGTTGATGCAAGGAAAAGTTGCCGGAATGGACGTGAAAGCTGTTTCCGGTCGCCCGGGAGAATCGGCCAAAATACGTATTCGTGGTACAAACACAATTACAGGTAATGCAGAACCATTGTGGGTGGTAGACGGGGTACCTTTGCAGAAAGATATTCCAAGCATATCAAGCAGCCAAATCCGTGCAGGTGATTTCAATGAAATCTTTGCAAATGGTATCTCCGGAATTAACCCAAACGACATTGAATCTATCACAGTATTGAAGGATGCTTCAGCAACAGCCATTTATGGCTCTCGTGCAGCAGGAGGCGTTATCGTGGTAACAACCAAACGAGGAAAAGAAGGGAAAATGAGTATTAATTATTCAGCCAATGTTTCCATC
>UMDK01037789.1_pt1 | contig 13273 bp, 9 predicted proteins | sample 1964461 | NCBI WGS metagenome assembly UMDK01 (sample SAMEA4835991, study PRJEB28245) | human gut metagenome | biome: gut microbiome; material: fecal sample | place: Denmark | collected 2008 | reverse complement strand
TTTATCCTTATCTACATGCTCAGAGATTGTCTTTTTGCAATAATCGCAGATATGGTCTTTATCTGCGTCATTATGCAGACATACATATCCGCATTCTCGGCACACACCGTCTTTCCACTCATGTGCTTCACTTGCCACAATCACAGCACCACAGCAGTTCCATTTTTGTTCGTGATTAAAAGCGGTTCTTGTCGTCCACTCCTGTACACCGCCCTCGTGGTTTGTTCCGTCAAATTCTCCGTAGGCTTTACCGCAGACATCACATACCGCCTTTTCGGTACAGGTGGCATTGCCGCCTGAGCAATTTTCGGTTTCAAACGCATCGCATCCGTCCACGGTACATTTTCGGGTATGCGTACCGTCATTGTCAGATACCCATTCACCAAAGGTATGACCGTTGTTGACTGTTACGGTCATCTCTGCATTATTGCCCGCTTTGTCGGTGACAACTATCTTCTGCTCGCCGTTTGTCGGAGGGAGAACAAAACCTCCGTCTGCATCAAGCGTAACCGCCGTGCCGTTTACGGTAACGGTATCAACATACTTCTCATCAACAGTAACGGTTTGTGCCTCACAATAGGTCTTGCCGTTCTCAATACCGCTGATTACAGGCTGAATATTATCAAGCGTTATACGGTCGGAGCGAAGGTATGTTATGTTAATATTTTCATCAACAAGCATTACATAAACAATATATTCTCCGTTGGGTTCTATGCAAAACGGTTCTTCATACGCACGGAATACAAGAGAGTTCAGTTCAGCCTCGGAAAGCTCCTTATCTGTTACCAAATAGGATACAAACACAACTCCGCTGTTATCTACGGCATTTATAGTTACCTCCTGTGTATCCTTAAAGAATATGCCAAAGGTAAGCTCGTTTAAGAATTCATTCCATTTATTTGTGCCTATGATAATTTCGCCCGTCGGCTTTTCGGTATCTTTCCACCGTGCCGTGATTGTAATGTTTTCGGCAGGCATGGTTTCGGGGATTTCCTTATCCCAACCCTTAAAGGTGTAACCTTTTCTTGTAGGATTGTCAGGGGCGGTAATTTCTGTACCGTAGTCCTGTGTAATTGGTGCAATCTCACTTCCGCCGTTGGTATCAAAGGTTATTGTATACTGATTGATTTCCCATTGTGCTTTAACCGTTATATTCTCGGCAGGCATGGTTTCGGGAATTGCCTTATCCCATCCCTTAAAGGTATAACCTTTTCTTGTAGGTTTGTCAGGGGCGGTAATTTTTGTACCGTAATCCTGTGTAATTGGTGCAATCTCACTTCCGCCGTTGGTATCAAAGGTTATTGTATACTGATTGATTTCCCATTGTGCTTTAACCGTCATATTCTCCGCAGGCATGGTTTCGGGGATTTCCTTATCCCAACCCTTAAAGGTATAACCTTTTCTTGTCGGGTTGGCAGGGGCGGTAATTTCTGTACCGTAATCCTGAGTAATGGGTGCAATCTCACTTCCGCCGTTTGTATCAAAGGTTATTGTGTATTTATTCGTGTTCCACACAGGATAGAGCGTCAGCGCCTCGTTTTGCGTATAAACGTCTTCAAAGCCATACCCCTTTTCGCCGCCGTCAACGGTTGACCAGCCTACTTGCGTGTAGCCCGCGCGGGTGAACAAAGCGCCGCGCAGGGTAAGAATATTGTTGTGGGGTTTCATATCCGTCACCGCACTGCCGGTGCCGTATGTGCCGGGGAGGTAAATCACCTCATAGTCGCCAGTGATCGAAAGCATGGAAACATCGGCAGGTACGGTATCGCCGGGTTTATAGCAGTTCCCATTTTCATCCGACCAATACAGCTGCGCGTCTTCCGAAATGCTGTTCGGACGAGACAGCCCTTCAGTAGCTGGGGCGGTGAAGCTCTCGCCATTTTTCACGATGATTTGAATATCCTCGGAGCTATTACCCAGCGTGCCGCCGCCAAGGTCAAGGGTAACGACCTTCAGTCCGTCAGAACCCAGTGTGTCAGGGTTCAGGACTTCAAGGACGGGGCGGAAACCGACGTACGGGAAGGAGTTCGCAGCAAGTTTGTCGTTCAAGAAGCGGGCCGAAAAGTACCCGCGAACCACACGGTACGACGCGCCGCCAGGAGAAACATCCTGTCCCCACGAAAACATTCTATTCCAGTTTTGGATATATCCGCTGTCCTTGTTCAGCATTGTGTCCCATTCGTTGCTTTGGGGCACGCCGCGTTGGGAATCGTCTAAACCCGTACAGTCACTTCCCGCAGACGGTGTGCGCAGGGTATAGTCCACGCCGCCGCTGGCATAATTTTTGCCGAAAATCAGATCTGCGGTATTCAGGGCATCCCAGCTTACATCATTCGTTACGGCATAATCCGCCACGAACAGGCTGTGGGGATATTTATTCTTCTGTGCATACTCCTCGGTGGTTGCCATCTCCGTTGTGAGCTTGTAGGCGTTCACCGTCCCTGCGTAGGTAAAGGGAACATAGTGCAGCGTCGTATCCGGCAAGGAAGTCGCACCAAAGATGTTTCCGGTGTTCACCGTGCCGGGAATATCCATTGCCGAAAGGTCAAAATAGTATCTGCCGCCGGGGGTAAGGGAAAACTGTTCTGATAAAACAAACTGCGCCGTGAGCTTGGTAACGTCCGCCGGAACACTGGCACCGGGCGCGTAGAGCTTACCGTTGCTTCCGAGCCACATGAAGTAGCTGCCTGTATTTCCGTCCGGGCGGGTCATGCCGTCGGACGCAGGCGCGGCAAAGCTCTCGCTGCTTTTCACAATGATTTGAATATCCTCGGAGCTGCCGCCGAGCGTTCCGCCGCCAAGGTCAAGGGTAACGACCTTCAGTCCGTCAGAGCTCAGTGTGTCAGGGTTCAGGATTTCAAGCACGGGGCGGAAACTGACGAGCGGGAGGAAGTCCGTAGCATCGTCGTCGTTCCAGCGTCGGCCCGAATCGTACCCGCGAATCGCACGGAGCGACGAGTTGTATCTTGTTGTGTCCTGCCCCCACGAATATATGCCATTCCAGTTTTTGATGTAGCCGCTGTCCTTGTCCAGTATCCTGTCCCATTCGTTGCTTTGGGGCGTACCGCGTTCTGAATCACCCGAGCCTCTGTTATCACTTCCCACGGACGGCGCACGCAGTGTATAGTTCACACCTCCTGTGGCATAGTCCTTGCCGAAAATCAGACCTGCGGTATTCAGGTCATCCCAGCTTACCGTATGCGTTACGGCATAGTCCGCAATGAATAGGCTGTGGGGATATTTATTCTTCTGAGCATACTCCTCGGTGGTTGCCATTTCCGATGTGAGCTTATAAGCGTTGACCGTACCCACATAGGTAAACGGCACATAATGAAGTGTGCTGTCCGGTAGATTGCTGTTTACCGTTCCGGGGATATTCATTGCCGAAAGGTCAAAATAGTATCTGCCGCTGGGGGCGAGGGTAAACTGTTCGTCAGGCTGACTTTCCACCGTCAGCGTGACATCCGCAAAAGCACTTGCAAGGTCGGTCTTGCAGTCACCGTTATACTGCTCGCTGAATACCTTCATGGTATAGTCGCCCGGTGCAATGTCAGACGGGATTTTGATTTCAACCGTTCCGCTTTCGGCAGTAGGTTGTGCTACTCTGCCGTAATACTGTGCGCCGTTGTTATCCGCCAGGATGACAGAGATATATTCATTTTTCCCTGTGGTCGCCCCTTTGTAATTCAGCGTAACGGTATCGTCGGGGGCGGCGCTGACAGTTTTTTCCGTCACGGCAAAATTGCGTCTACTATCTAAAAGCGTCAGCTTCCACTCGTTTCCGCTGTATTCGGGAATCGGGGTCAGCCCTCCGTCAGGCTTTCCGCCCACAGCGGCAGATGCAAAAAGGACAGAGTTCATATTTAATTTAAAAGCGGGACGAACAGTCCGATGATTATTGAAAATGAGGATAGTGTGCCCAGAGTATTGGACAGAACCATCACTAGTCACGACGGCGAGATGATATTTATTGGAGCCGGGGGAGCGCAGCCACCAAGCGGTTGTCACCCAATTCGGATGTGCAGGCTCCAAGGCACGCAGATCGTTGTTTACCGCAAACGCTTCCGCTGTGGAAAGCGGCCAGAATACAGCGTTATCCACCTGCCCTCCCGCTACACAGTCGGTATTCTCTCCGTCGTAACTTCCGCTTGTCAGCGTCCGTTTCTTTACGGCAGCATTTTCTTCTGTCGTCAGCTTTTCCGCAAGCGCATCTATCGCGGTTTTCAAATTACTCGGTGCGTATTCGTTGTTTAATATGGTATCGACAAATGGTATAACTCCCATAGCGCCTGCCGCAAGCAGGGTAATATCCCCCTGTGAGCTTGTAACACCGCTTCCGTCATAGCCGATAACTCGCCATGCAGCGGGATTATTTTCATGGTTTTGCCCGAAATACACAGTCGGTGCGGTCGCTGTGTTTACATTTTTACTTAACACACTTAGTGCATCTGCACCAAGCTGTATCGCAGCAGAGCCCCCTGCCCCAACCTCCTCGGCGAATACGCTTATCGGCGTAAGGCAGAGCGTCATGCATAAAGTCAGCAGGATACTAAGTATTCGTTTTTTCATTTTTCGCCACCTCCATTATATGAATTTAATCAAGAGCGGTTATTGTAATAGTACCTCTGAAGCCACCGAGATAAGTGTTGTATGCCGAATTTTCAAAACTCAACTGCAATGTAATGTCTTTATTTGACGCATCATACATTCTGTTGAAATTAAAGGAATGTTGATCATTGGTATACGGTATTTTTGCCCCGTCCCTTTTTATTCGTGTAAGCTCCCTGCACAGATCGTCATCATAACCGTCTGTCATCTGAATAGAGTAATTGCCGCTGTTGTTAAATTCGTTTGAACCAACTTCGAGAGAACCGCTTAAGCAGACATTGTAAATATGTCCTTTTTTGAGTGTAATATTATTCCTGTAGGATGAAATCAAGCCGCCCTTGTTTATTTTTTCGTAGACAGAAATATAGACACGACTGTTATTCAGTACTGTCCTCGGAGCGTTTGCCTCTCCGTAAAAATATCCCGAACAGCTGCCGTTCTGACCTGCGTCACCTTTGTCGCCTTTATCTCCTTTGTCACCCTTTTCGCCTTTTTCACCGATGTCTCCTTTGTCGCCTTTTTCACCGTCAACTCCTGTGGCTTTCACTCCCGTATCGGTCGTTCCAATCCACCAGTTGCCGTTTTCACCGATGAACGGGGTGTCGCCGTCTTTGCCGTCAGCGCCGTTTTGTCCGTTTGTTCCGTCCTTGCCATCGGCACCGTCCTTACCGTCAACACCGTCTTTACCGTCAGCACCGTCTTTGCCGTTTATACCATCCTTACCGTCTGCGCCGTCAAGCCCTTTCAAAATTGAAAGATCGTAAAGGTTAAGCCATATTTCATCGCCGACATAACGCCACTGTAGGTTATTTTCATTTACACGGAACTCAGGTGTTTTTCCGTTTGCTCCGTCCTTACCGTTCTCTCCGGCATCTCCTTTATCTCCCTTGTCGCCTTTTTCACCGTCAACACCTGCGGCTTTTACGCCAATGTCGGTCACTCCGAGCCACCAGTTGCCGTTTTCACCGATGAACGGCGTATCACCGTTTTTGCCGTCAATACCATCGACACCGTTTTTTCCGTCGATTCCGTCTTTTCCGTCAAGACCTTTCAAATTTGAAAGATCGTAAAGATTTAACCATATTTCGTCACTGACATAACGCCATTGAAGATTGTTTTCATTTACACGGAACTCCGGTGTTTTTCCGTTTGCTCCGTCTTTACCGTTCTGCCCTGTGGGTCCTTTTATATCGGAAATGGCAACAAGGTTTTGCCAGTTTTCTCCCTCATAGCGCCACTGTATATATTCTGTTGTTCTTTGTACCTCTATGTTTTTGCCGTCAGTACCATCTTTTCCGTCATTACCGTCTTTGCCGTCAATGCCGTTTTTACCGTCAATACCGTCTTTGCCGTCAATACCGTCTTTGCCGTCAGTACCGTCTTTACCGTCAGTACCGTCTTTACCGTCAGCACCATTTTTTCCGTCAATGCCGTTTTTGCCGTCAATGCCGTCTTTGCCGTCAAGACCGTTCTTTCCGTCAGTACCGTTTTTTCCGTCAGTACCTCTGAGCGTGTTAAGAGCTACAAGATCGTGCCATTCCTCTTCGGCGGTATCTCTCCATTGGATTGCTGTGCCGTTGTTTCGCACCTCCGGCAACACGGCTTTGCTATTTTCCGCTTTGCTGCATACGGCAGCAAATGCAATGCAAAGTACGATGCAAAGCACAAGACAGAGTGCGGTGGTAATAAAGTATATTCGTTTTTTCATTTGTCATTGCCTCCTCTCAAATATTGTGAACGGTATTTATCAGCAAACAGGGCAACACCCTGTTTTAAGACCTCCATTTGGGTTTTTAAATAATATTCATCCTCAAACATAGCATAGTGTACACAGGCACGGACAAATATAAAAATGAGCGGTGTAATCACCGTGTACGGAATGCCGATTTTCGGCTCAAGCCGCTTTGCATACTCGGTATAGCGCTCATTTACCCCCTCAAAGAATTTCTTGCCGTGCTCAATATATTTCGGATGGGTATAGACCTGATACATCAGCCGATATTTCTTGCCGTGCTTCTTTGCGGTCCAATACGGAACCTCTTTCACAAATCGAACAACATCCTTCGGGTCGGTTGGAGCTTTTTCCATAAAATCATCCTCGACCTTTTCCATACAGTATGCAGTTGATTCAATAATCAGTTCATCAACACTGTTGAAATAGGAATACAGATTTCCCGTTGTACAGCCACACGCTGCCGCCAAAGCCTTGATGCCCGTACCTGTCAGCCCATTTTCAGCATAGCATTCAAAGCATTTTTCCATCATTTCACGCTTACGCTCGTTGTGCTGTTCCTCTGTTGTTCTCATAATGTTCGCTTCCTTTTGATAACTAATCGATTAATTAATTATAGTATAACACAGAGCTACGGCAATTTCAACAATTAACTAAGAAAAAATCGCAAAATATTAAATTTTTATCACATCTGTCGGAAACTTTACTGCTATAGCAGTACCCTTTCCCGAACTCTCTTCCACACGAACTTTACCATTGTGCAGTGCAACGATTTCCCACACCAAAGAAAGTCCCAATCCAACTCCGCCGTATTCTCTGCTTCGGGATTTATCCACACGAAAGAAGGGCTGAAAAATACTTTCTCTGTATTGTTCGGGGATGCCGTAGCCGGTATCCGCAACCGTAATAACAAGCTGATTGTCTTTGTGCGTTACGGTAATATTCACTGTACCGTCAAAACGGTTGTAGCGTATAGCGTTTTCGGTCAGATTGTATAACAAACGGTAAATCAGCGTGTCACTGCCTGTCATAACAGCATCGCCCGTGCTTTCAAGTGTAACGTTGTTTTTCTCTGCAAGTGGTGCAAGGTCAGTGAAAATCTCTTCTACCATAGGACCTATCTCTATGCGGTCAGCACACGATACTGTGCGAAGCTCGCTCATTTCCAACAGGGTTTTTGTCATTTGTGTCATTCGTTCGGTCTGCTCACGCAACAATCGGAGAAACTCCGCCGTTTCAGGCGATACCCCGGGATGCTCTGCCGAAAAAAGTTCAAGCTGTGCCTGCATAAGCGAAAGCGGCGTGCGCAACTCATGTGCGGCGTTTCCCGTGAACTGTCGTTGAGCGGTAAATCCCTCATCAAGACGGTCAAGCATCCGATTGAACGACTTGACAAACTGTCTCAGTTCAGGCGGAACTTCTTCGGTTATCTTCATATCCGTCAAATTGTTAGGTTGAACCTTTTCAACCCGAGCGGTAAAAGTACGCAGAGGCTTCAGTGCATGCCCGCTTAAAAAATACGCAAGCACACCGCCCAACAATGTTGCCGCCGCCGTAATATACCAATTGGTAGCGATAAAGGATTCCTGTGCTCCGTTAATTACAATAGTCAATTCCCGATCAAGCTTTTCGTGTTCGGGATCGAAAAAGTCGGGTTCTCCTTTGTCCGTATCTCCGTAACCTGTAACATAAGAGCCTATGGAATCCATATAATGGCTGCCGGAATAGCCGATAAGAACATTCATAAAAATGCAGGTAGCTCCGATAAGAAGTGCAGTCATCAGAGTTATGCGCCATTGCAAGGATAGCTTTTTCATACTTTTTCTTCCTCCATAACATATCCTTCACCAATGCGATTGCGAATCGGGTCATAGCCGAGTGCCGCACGCAGTTTCTTTCGTAATGCAGAAATATGTACTCTTATTGAATTGCTGAAATTGTCAACACTGTTATCCCAAACATGTTCGAGCAGTTCTTCCTGACTGACGGGGCGACCTTGATTAAGAAGTAAATATTCAAGTATTCCGATTTCTTTTCGGGTAAGTGACAGCTCCTGACCGTCAGCAACGGCAACACGGGCTTTGGTGTCAAAAGCAACCTTTCCACAGTTCAAAACAACATTGTTTTGTGTAAACCGACGGCGAGTCAGACTGCGTATTCTTGCCTCAAGCTCCTCCAAATGAAAAGGCTTTGTCAGGTAATCGTTTGCTCCGGCATCCAGCCCCTCCACCTTGTCGGCAACCTCACAGCGTGCCGAAAGAATTAACACTCCGGTATCTCTGTCGGTTTGTCGCAGAGTTCGCAGTACCGTCATCCCGTCTGCACCGGGTAAATTCAAATCAAGTAAAACAAGATCGTACTTTTCTATTCCGAGCAACTCATTTGCTTTGTTTCCGTCATAACAAAAATCAACGCTGTATGCCAATCTTTTAAGGCTGCGAACAATTGTCTCGCACAGCGCACGCTCGTCTTCAATTACTAAAATACGCATAGAAACTCTCCTTGTTGTGTTTTCATATTTCTTTGATAATTTAATTATATCATTATATCGCTCAGACATAAAGTTTTTGTTAAGTTTTCGTTCTTAACAGGGATTTTACATCCTATGTGCTACAATGAGAGCACAAAAGAAAGGAGTGACCGAATTGACTCGAAAGAAAAAAGCCGTATTTCAGATCGTACTGATTATCTGCGGAATTACGATGCTGTGTTACGGAGCTCTGCGTGGAGAGGCAGAAACCGTGTTAAGCAAGGCAATCCGGCTGTGTTTGGAGTGTGTGGGAATTGGATAACAAAGAACCGAAGAAAAAAAGAGGCGGTGTATCGCAGTTTCTCTCACGCTTTCGATGGCTTATTCAAGCAGGAGCAACTTTGCTGAGTAATATTCATCTGCCGAATTTATTCAAGGGCAGAATTTATCAAGGCAACGGAAAGGCTGTTTGCGTTCCGGGACTGAATTGCTATTCCTGCCCTGCGGCATCGGGCGCCTGCCCAATCGGCTCGTTTCAGGCCGTAGTGGGTTCGTCAAAATTCAGTTTTTCATATTATATCACAGGATTCCTCATATTGATAGGAGTTCTGCTCGGGCGTTTTATCTGCGGTTTTTTGTGTCCGTTCGGATGGCTTCAGGAACTGTTACATAAGATACCGACAAAAAAGCTTTCCACTAAAAAGCTGAAGCCGCTGACATACATAAAATATGCAGTTTTGCTTTTTGCAGTAGGTTTGCTGCCAATGCTCATTACAAATGATGTGGGTATGGGAGATCCTTTTTTCTGTAAGTATCTTTGTCCTCAAGGGGTACTTGAGGGAGCAATCCCTCTTGCCGCCATTGATTCGGGAATCCGTGCCGCACTGGGTACGCTCTTTTCGTGGAAGTTTGGCATATTGATTACGGTAATCGTACTGAGTGTACTTTTCTACAGACCGTTCTGCAAGTGGCTGTGTCCTCTCGGTGCATTTTATGCATTGCTTAACAAGGTGTCGCTTTTCGGAATGAAAGTAGACAAACACAAATGCATTTCCTGCGGAAAGTGTGCCAAAGTATGCAAGATGGATGTAGATGTAACCAAAACTCCCGACCACACCGAATGCATACGCTGCGGTAAGTGTATCCGTGCCTGTCCTACCAAGGCGGTCAGCTTTCGCTACGGCTTTGGCAAAGGAAAAGAAAATGATTGTACCGCTGAAAAAGCGGAAACAGCAAAACAAAAAATTGAAACAGAAATTGAAACAGAAAAGGAGTAAATACCATGAAAACAACAAAAATTTTAACCTTACTGACTGCCTTGGTGATGTTGTTAAGCTTTGCCGCCTGTGGCACAGCCAAAGGCAATACGACGAATACTACTGCAAATAAGAAAAGCGAAACGGCTATGCTGACAGCTGTGAATCCGAAAACAAAAGACGAGGCCGCCGACCTGCATCAAAAACTGATGGCACAGGAAAATGCTATTCTTTCCGAAAACAGCAAACTTTGGGAAAAGGTATTTATTTCAGCCGATAAGGGTATGGCGATGAATGAGGACGGCAAAAACTACGGCGATTTTCTTCTGAAAACAATTGACGGTATCAAGGATCAGTTCAGTGCTGATGAGTTGAAACTGCTTAATAAAGGCGCCGAAGAGATTAAGGAAATTGAAGGAAAGCTGACAGTTTTGGAACAAAAATTTCCCGGATGCGGAGAAAAACCGTCTGATGGAGATATGAGCGTTCCGGCTGAAAACGGTAAGCCCATCGAAAAGGATAATCTGACGAAATTCCCGACATTTGACGGCAAGGATCTTGACGGAAACGAAGTTAAGAGCAGTACGCTTTTTGCAAAAAATACCGTTACTGTAGTAAACTTCTGGTTTACCACCTGCAATCCCTGCGTGGAAGAACTTGCCGACCTGGAAGCTCTGAATAAACAGCTTGCCAAAAAAGGCGGAGCAGTAGTCGGAATCAATTCATTTACACTTGACGGTGACAAAACGGCTATCTCTGACGCAAAGAATATTCTGGCAAAAAAGGGTGTGACCTACAAAAACATTTGGTTTGATTCAAAAAGTAAAGCCGGAGAATTTACATCCGGATTGTACTCCTACCCCACAACTTATGTTGTCGATAAAAACGGTAATATTGTGGGAGAGCCAATTGTCGGTGCAATAACCTCCGAAAAGCAGTCTGAAAAGCTGCAAAAGTTGATTGATCAGGCAATTGCAAACAGCAAGAACTGATACGTGCCCTGTCCCGACAAAGTATCAATAATGCATATTTTCAGGTTCTGTAAATTTTACATATAGATTCCAACAAATATGCCAATAATTAAGCCCATATAATTTTTCGTACAACAAAACCTCCTGCAACGGATTTTACTCTGTGCAGGAGGTTTATTCTTATTTCGATATTTTTTATTTCATCATTATATCTGTATAAAAATTTTACATAGCTGTAAAGCGGTTTGTCATCACAATAAATTTATATTCTGTTCAAACATTAAAAAGGAGGCTCTTTCGAGCCTCTTTACCGCAAATGTTCTACCCTATTTTTGTTACTGTCAAAATGCAAATATCAAAACTGCCGATGCGAGAAAAAGTGCAAAAGTAATCGGCTGAATTTTTATGTATTTTTCAACTTTTGCAATTCGTTCTTCCGAAAAAGCATTTGATTGTACTGCTTTTTTGTAATCTCGATAAGACATTACAAACATAAAGATTGAAGCAATTATAAATGCAGTATAAAACACATATAAATAACTCTCCAAAAGCGAACCAAAATATTTTGTAATCAAAGAAAATGAAAAGCAAGCTGTCTGGAAAATCGGAGCTAAAATACTTCCTTGAATTATTCCGTCACATTTATCCTCCGGTTTGTCATCCTCTTCATTCGGCAGAAAATAATCCTCTGCAAGGCTTGAATTAATATGAACCCTCTTACGGTAGAGTTTTAATAAAGCTGCAATCAACAGCAATAAAAACATTGCTAAATTACTGTAAATATAGATTGAAAATTCAATATCGTGAAAGACATAAACTAAATCTCCGTCGCTATACATAGTTAAAGCATAAAAATAAGCATTAACTATAACTACCCAAGCATATATTCTTTTAACCTTTTTAAAAAGTATGCATATTGTTGCAAAGTGCATTGCAAACAGCAAAAGCAACAAAGATATAAACACAATCAAATCATACGGATTGTGTGTTTTAAAAAAATTCATAAAAGGATAAAAATTCAAATACAACGCAGTTGTGGGAAACATAGTTAAATCCGAAGTAATTATGCAATAACCAATGTTCACAAACAGCAATAATATAAATAAGCTTTGTAATCCTACGACAATTGAATAATAAATTTTCTTTGCTTTCATTTAAAAGATCCTATCTGTTATTTTACTTTTCATATTTGACTATATCAAAAAGAATTCAAACGAAATCAATAATGTGTATGGTGATATCATGGCTGATGAGATTAATACACAAAGAAATTTTTTTGGTCAATTCGGGTTTTACGAATACTATTGACGAAAAAAATTAAAATGTCGGCAACAAAAAGCTTTGCTGTAATAACTGCTCATATTAAATTCTTATGAATGTATTAGATTGATTTTTAGTGATTAAGTGTGTATAATGTATATTGGGAGGTATCTATGGGAAAACAAAATTATTTTTTCAGCGGAATTACGGACATACTGATTCTTGCCATTTTGTGTGAGCATGACAGTTATGTGTATGAAATTGTAAAATTCATAAAAGAAAAATCAAACGGATGCCTGTCCATATCTCAGAACACCGTTTACGCAGTCACCTACAAGCTTGTTAACGAAGGAAAAATCAGCGAATATTCAAAGCTTGTCGGCAAAAAGCGCACACGAATTTATTATCATATCGAGGACGAAGGTCGGGCATATTATGAAAACCTTTTGGAAAGTTTTCATAATGCATACAGCGGTGTAGAGAGCATTTTAAATATTTTAAAAGAGGACAAGGGCAATGAACAATAACGGGGATTCCCTATGTTGTCAAGAAAATAAGGACAGGCAAATACATCAAAAGACTTATTGCGGTTGTACTTATTCTTGCACTCATATCAACTGTTACATACTGCATTGTTTTGCATGAAGACCATCAGATTACAAAAAGACAGGAAGCTGTTATAGCCGAAGATGTAATCGAATAGTATAAATTCCGTTCGGATATTTTTAAAATTTACAGACCGATTTCAAATTTGATTTTGAAGTCGGTCTTTTTTTGTATATACGCTTCTTACGCAATGAAAATACATATTCTGATTGTATTGTATCAATAGACATTGCAAAAAGCAATACTAATTAATATTTTCTTTATCTAAAAGTCATATATTCATATCTGCCAATGAAAGTATCAAATACAGCATTTTCATACAATCACCTCGAATCGCTTATAACGCATTACTTTTCTTTTGTAACTTCAT
>UMDK01054183.1_pt1 | contig 13922 bp, 13 predicted proteins | sample 1964461 | NCBI WGS metagenome assembly UMDK01 (sample SAMEA4835991, study PRJEB28245) | human gut metagenome | biome: gut microbiome; material: fecal sample | place: Denmark | collected 2008 | reverse complement strand
CTTTGGGGGCGGATAAAACCGCCCCGACTGATTAATATTAATAATTAAAAGCTGTTATTCCTTCACACCGTACTGCTCATAGTAAGCGTCAATAGCGGCTTTGAGCTTGTCGTCAATAATAACCTTGCCCTTGTATTCCTTGTTGTAAAGGTGTTCAACAACCTCTGCCATTGTTACGATTGCAGTTGTTTTAAGTCCGTACTTTTCTTCAATCTCGGAAAGTGCGCTCTTTGTACCCTTGCCACGCTCCATACGGTCAACGGAAACAACAAGGCCGATTGGGTTTACATCGCCCTGAGCCTTGATAATCGGGAGAGTTTCTTCAATTGAAGTGCCTGCTGTTGTAACATCTTCGATGATAACAACCCTGTCACCGTCATTGATAGGACTGCCGAGAAGAATGCCCTTGTCGCCGTGATCCTTAACTTCTTTTCTGTTTGAGCAATAACGGATATCCTGACCGTATTTTTCGTTGATTGCGATAGTTGCGGCAACAGAAAGCGGAATGCCCTTGTATGCAGGTCCGAAAAGAACATCAAAATCAAGACCGAACTTGTTGTTGACAGCCTCTGCATAATACTGACCGAGACGGCGGAGCTGAGCGCCTGTTCTGTAGAAACCTGTGTTTACGAAGAAAGGAGTTTTTCTTCCGCTCTTTGTAACAAAATCGCCAAATTTGAGAACCTGACAATCAACCATAAATTCAATGAATTCCTTTTTGTAAGCTTCCATCAATAAAACCTCCGATACAAAATAGCTTTCGGACAAACATCTGTAATATCCGACAGTTTTACATAATTCAACATTGTAAATTCTACCACAATATCTCGTTTTTGTAAATGACAGTTACACAGCTGTAATCAATCGTAATGTTATGTTAAAACAGAAAAAGACTTCGCAACAGAGTACGAAGTCTTTTTTGATATAACTTTAATTACCACTCAGAGCAAATCTGCCAGTTATCCAAAGATGTCGCAAATTCGCTTTCATTTTTTACGATTCCACGGGAATAAAAATATATACTCGGATCAACAATATATTTTTGTATAAGAGTAGCATCTTTAACACTTACCGAATACGAATCCACATTTACCTTTGCCCTTAATTCTTGTGCACCGGTAAAGTTTACCTCACCAACTATATATTTTTGAATTAATGTAGCATCCGATACGCTGACAACACCGTCTCTGTTTACATCACCCTGAATAATATCTTTACAAGTCATTTCATTGTAGATGTACAACAGCTCATAGAAACACTTACTTATATACTTCTGTTGTTTAACTGTATAATCATAATCATATACACTACCCCATTTGGCAGGTTCTAAATCAGAATCAATAACCCTTAATGCCTGAAGAAGATTATCTCGCTTTTCGATAAATGTATTCCACTGTTCGTCAGTGTACCAATTATTATAGTTTTGCTCGTGTACTGCAACATAACAGGTTTGTTCAGCATAACAAGGACTTATCCATGGATTTTCATAAAATTCTTTTGTTTCGTCATACTTGTTTTGCAATTCAACGGCGGTTACTTCTCCCTTTTCGTACTTGTACGCTACATCAAGAAGTTCTTCTGCTAAATCACCGGATTTATTATAATAATTTCCTGCATAAGGTCTTTTACAACCGGTCGACATAAGATCATTGATAATATGTTGTGCATAGATTTCGCACTCACTGGCATCAATTTCATCGTCCGAAACAGCAGAAACCGGCAGAATTGTTATACTTGAAATTAACACAACTGCAATCAGCAAAGCGCTTAATCTTTTTTTAATACTCATAATAATCTCCTTTCAAAAAATAAAAAAGCAAACTCACGACCATACAATAAATTCGTTATAAATTTATTACATCAAATAAGATAGAGATATCTTATTTGATTCTCATAATATCACTTTCAACAATATTTGTCAATAATTACAAGAAGAAATTATAGGTCATTAAAAATTTTATTTAATCAAACAAAATTGTACACCAATTCTTTTGCCGCAAGCGACAAAATTACGCTTGACTTTATAGAACAAGTGTTCTATAATTGAATAAAAACAAATGTTCGAGGTGGTGCGTTGTGAATATTAATTGTGCCGTTGACAAAAGCAAATATAAAAAAGACAGGGTTATTCTTCACAGCGACTGCAACGGATTTTATGCGAGCGTTGAGTGTTTGCATCATCCCGAAATCAGGAACAAACCTGTTGCCGTGAGCGGTGATGCGGAAAATCGGCACGGAATTATTCTTGCTAAAAATGAGATTGCGAAGAAGTATAATATAAAAACAGGCGAGGCAATCTGGCAGGCAAAGCAGAAATGTCCCGACCTCATAACCGTTCCTCCCCACTTTGATTTGTACAAGCGATTTTCAAAAATGGCGAGGAGAATTTACAGCGAATACACCGACAAAATCGAGCCGTTCGGACTTGACGAGGCATGGCTTGATGTTACCGACAATAAGAATATGAACGGCAAAGAGATTGCACTCGAAATTAATCGCCGTATAAAGCAGGAACTCGGAATAACCGTAAGCATCGGAATCAGCTTTAATAAAATTTTTGCCAAATTCGGAAGTGACTATAAAAAGCCTGACGCTATAACGGAAATCACACGGGAAAATTACAGAGATATTGTGTGGAACTGTCCTGCAAAAGACCTTTTGTATGTTGGCAGAGCAACGGGCAGAAAGCTTGAATCTATCGGCATTTATACGATTGGAGATATTGCAACTGCCGATGTTACGCTGTTGCGGTCATATCTCGGAAAATGGGGCGACCTAATTTACGGCTTTGCAAACGGATATGACTCTTCCCCTGTTGCCCATATGAACGAAAACAGCGAGGTAAAGTCAATCGGTAACTCAACCACAACTCCGAAAGATATGGTAACCTTTAACGATGTAAAACAGGTTATATTCGTTTTGTGTGACAGCGTTTGCAGAAGAATGCGTGAACAGGGATTTATGGCAAAAACGGTTTGCATTACGATTCGTGACAACGAGCTGATGTCATTCAACCGACAGCACACAACGGAAATCCACACAAATCTTACAAAGGATATAACAAATACGGCTATTGAGCTTTTCAAAAAAAGCTATAAAATGGAAAAGCCGCTGAGAAGTATCGGGGTAAGCGTTACGGATTTTATTCACGATGATCAGCCGCACCAGATGAGCCTTTTGCGTGATGAAAAGCGACTTATTCAGAACGAACAGCTTGACAAAACACTTGACAGATTAAAAAAGCGATTCGGCAATTATGCTGTTCGCCCTGCCTTTTTGCTTGATGACAAGGAGCTTTCGGATTTTAACCCAAAGGAGGATCATACAATTCATCCTGTCGGATATTTATGATAACGATGCATCTTAGGCGAAAAATTAAAGATGTTTCTCTGATTTTAAGGGAGGTAACAAGCTATGAAAAAGTATGTTAAAGTTACTGCCACATTTGATTGTGACGGAGATCTTATCCCCGAATATATTGTGTGGGATGACGGAAGGAGGTACCGCATTGACAAAATTTCCGATGTGCGGTATGCGGCATCTCTCAAAGCAGGCGGTGCGGGAATACGCTACACCTGCCATATTCTCGGCAAAGAACGATACCTGTTTTTGGAGGAAAACAGGTGGTTTGTCGATGCCAAACAATAAGCGGAGGATTATATGCATAAGGTCAAAGCAAAGGGAATTTTATCTGCCGCAAACGGCATGAACATTTACAGAGGATGTCAACACGGATGCATTTATTGTGACGCACGCAGTAAATGCTATCAGATGAATCACCGATTTGAAGATATTGAGGTGAAAGAAAATGCCCCGGATTTGCTTGAAAACGCTTTAAAAAGGAAACGCAGAAAATGTATGATTGGTACGGGTGCGATGAGCGATCCGTACATTCCCCTTGAAAAAGAACTGAAACTGACACGAAGATGTCTTGAAATAATCAACCGCTACGGATTCGGTGTAACTGTACAGACAAAATCGGCATCTGTTATGAGAGATATTGACCTGTTTACGAAAATAAACGATAAAAGCAAGGCTGTGTTACAGATGACGCTTACAACGGCAGACGAAAGCCTTTGCAGAATAATTGAACCGAATGTTTCCGTTACTAAAGAAAGATTTGAAACGCTCAAGGCATTTCACGAAAACGGTATTCCGAGTGTTGTGTGGTTTTCTCCGTTTTTACCGTTTATAAATGATACGAAAGAAAATATTGACGGACTTTTAAAGTATTGCATTGACGCAAAGGTTCGTGGAATAATATGCTTTGGTATAGGTCTTACTCTGCGTGACGGTGACAGAGAATATTTTTACAGCCGGCTTGACAATCACTTTCCGAATATGAAAGAACGATACATTTATACATACGGAAATTCATATCAGCTTATGAGCAGTAACAATAACCTTTTGATGAACAGGATTTCAGAAGTTTGCAGAAATCACGGAATTATGTTCGGAGTTGAAAATGTGTTTTCGTATTTGCATAAATTTGAAAGCAAAACCGAACAGCTAAGTCTGTTTGACGGAATATAGAAAAATAAAAAAGATATACGGCAGAAAATTTTACCGTATATCTTTTGTTTTTTTAAGTATTCACTGTTTTACAAATGTGATTTCATAGTCGTTATATTTAAGCACAACAGACGAAATTTTACCGTTCTTTTGTGTGAGTATGGCGGAAGTATTTGTTCCGTCATCAAATGACAAATTGACTTTGTCCGAAGCTGACACGGTATATTTTCCGCTGTGAGTTCCGTCATCCGGACTTCCCGGCGAAAGCCATAAAGTAAAAGTGCCGTCATCGGAAAATGACATAGAACCCTGATAAGCACTGTAATTTGTGTTGTAAACCTCACTCATTTCAACCTCATCACCGCTCGCATTCTTAGCACCTTCGGGAACCCATGCAGACGAGGTAAGCTCGGCGGTTACTGACGGTGAAAGCACATTAACGGCAACGATTGCCGCAATGATAAATACGCAGGCGGCAATAACCGATGAAACGATTGCTGTTGTTTTCTTTTTCTTATTCTTCTTTTTTACAGCCCTGTTAGCCTCAAATTTTGCATAGTCAGGCTTTTTAACAGATTTTTTACTCATTTAATCACCGATATTTTACTTAAAGGATACAATAATTCCGCCGTAGTTTACGGTAATTTCAGCAGGAACATCACCGTTCCATTTGGTTACGGCAGCAATAACATTTTTATCGTTGGAATATGTTATTACAACGGAGTCGCCCTCAACTATGTACGCACCCGAATTTGCCGAGGCACTTGTGATTCCGTCAATGAATGTTCCGTCCTCATTAAAAGTAAATCCGCCGCCTGAATAAGCAGAACCGAAAAGATCTCTCAAAGAATATTCTTCAGAAGAATTTTCGTCTTTTGCATAGTACGGAATAAGAGTTGCACTGAATTTTGGCTTTTGCTTCTCTCCGCTGATTGTCGGAACAACAATTTCACTGTCATTTGAAGATGTTTCGGCTGTGTATCCCTGTTCTGTCGGCTCTTGTGAAGCTTCACCCGATTTGGTTGCAGGCTGTGTGGTTTCGGATACAGAGTCGGAAACATTCTGTGTTGAGTTTGTATTACCGATGGTTGTTGAAGCAGCCGCAGTCGGTACTGTTGTTGCCAAATTATTATTTTTACCCGAAAGATTCATAAACAGGATAACCGCACCTGCAATTACTGCAACAAGTACAACAACACAAATAATTATTATCAATGATTTTTTTGAACTTTTAACTGCGTGTTTACCGCTCATTTTGCGTTCTTCCTTTCTTCAGCCTCTTTTTTAAGCTTTAAAAGATAACTTCTTTTCATCATTTTTCCGTTATAGAAAATAAATTCATCACCGTCAGCCGATTCATCAATTTCAAGATCCGAATAATCTTCTACAACAGGCTCTTCATCATCATGGAACTGACCTTTGCGTCTGTTCTCCATTTTCTTATCAATTGTTTTGCTCTTTGAATCCTTATCAACAATCATTGAATACATATTCTTATAAACTGCAGAATTGATTATAAAAGATAAAATTGACGGAACAATGAACAATGCAAGAACAATTGTGAAAATGATGAGCAGTACCGGAGTAAAACTGCACATAAGCACTGTTGCACAAACGAGAAATAAAATAAGAATTCCGAAAACTGCAAACAGATTGTGTTTAAGCTCACCGATTGTCATAAGTGCGCTGTTTTTGTAAATATCCTTCATCTTGATATCAAAAGTAACCGTCATAGGCGGAACATAGAAGAACATAAACAGAAAGAAAATTGCAATTAAAATACAAATAACAAGCGGAACATAAAACATTCCGTTCTTTGAACCAAGTCCGAGATAAAGAACAATTGAGTAGTAGCTGATAAAAACAGCGGCATACATCACAACGCCGTGTATGAGAAATCTGAGCAGATTTTCCTTTATTCCGCCGATGAAATTTGAGAAAACATCAACATTTTCCTCTCCCCTTACCATATGGGAAGTAACCTGAGTTACGCCGGCATAAAACGGAAAAAGCGGAATTATCGTAAGAAAATATATAAACATTGAATTAAGACCCGTAAGGGTATTAATCAAAAAGAAAATTCCGAATATTACGGCAAACGGCAATGCAAAAAGCACATTCGTTAGCAAAAGTCGTGGTAAATTGTGAAACAATGACGAGAAAAATCCTGTCAATGCTACAGCGTTCTTTTCCGATGCCATAGCGCCCTCCAAAATTAAAAATTGAACGCTCCCGAAAACAAGCACCACAAAGCCGTGTCCAGCAAGGTTGAACAAAAGGTCATTATGAGTGCCGAAACAGATCGGGAACAAAAATCAATCACCTCATTTTTCAAAGAATTTGTTTGATGAGAATGACCGATTAAGCTGAAAAACATCTGTTTTGAAATTTCAAAAGCATATGCCGACAGCTTTACGAGTGCCAGACAAAACAAAAATGTTCCCGGCAACACAACAAGCAGATAAAAACCTGCTCCTTTAAGTGAATATGTAATAATAAGATATGCCGCAGTAAGTCCTGTTCCAAAGCCTTTAAATGCTGAAACAAACGGCAAAAACGGTATTCCCCACGGTGCAAGTCCCAAGAGGAATACAACCGTGAGAAATATAAAATCAGATGCAAAGCAGGCACAAAATGTGCTGACGGCATTCTGACCGAGCCTTGCATCAAGATTTGTAGTAAACAGAAAATCAAGGGAATCAAGCATTTGCTTATCGGCTTTGGATGCATAAATTGAACCGAAAACAAGTCCGGTAAGAAAAGCCGAAACAAAGATAAGCACCACGGAATATCGCCTTATAAAAAATCTGACATCAGACGGTGAAATCCCCTTTGATCTGCGAAAAAGATAACGCTTTTTAAAAGAAAATACAATGCTTTTCATAAAATACATTCCTCTCATTGGTTGTCCGTTAAAATATATGAGGAATGTATTCATTTTATGTTAAGGCAAAATTATTTGCCAAGCTCCTCTGCCCTCTTTGTACAAGCGTCCATGCCGTCAAGAACAGCCTCATAGAAGCCGTGTTCTTTAAGCTTATCCATAGCGGCAATTGTTGTGCCTCCCTTTGAGCAAACCCTGTCTATGAGTGTTTCAACAGGCTCACCGCTGTCACGGAGCATTGCTGCCGAACCCTCAAGAGTTGCACAGACAAGGTTCATGGCCTTGTCATATTCGATTCCGCAATTCTTTGCGTAATCAGCCATAGCCTTTGCAAAAAGATAAATATAAGCGGGGCTGCTGCCGTTTACCGCAATTATTTCATTCATATGGCTTTCTTCAATATATTCGCAAACACCGCTGCCTGCAAACATATTGTAAACGATTGTTTTGTCATCATCGCTGATATTCTCAGACGGACAAAGGGCTGTTGCACCCTTTTTGAGCAAGAGAGGCGTATTAGGCATAACCCTTACAACAGGGCAGTCACACTCAAGACCTTTTCTTACATATGCAATAGATATGCCTGCGGCAATTGATACTACGGTTTTGGCTGTTGTAATGCTGTTTTTGAGGGACTCAAGAACTTCGGGATAATTCTGCGGCTTGACTGCAAGAACAACAATTGAGCTGTTCTTTGCAATTTCATCGGCAGATGTCATTACATTTGCACCCATATTTTTCATAGCGGCACACTTTTCTTCGCTTACATCAAAAACATTGATAAAATCAGCCTTGCCGTCGTTTTGTGCCATAAGACCTTTTATAATGGCTGTTGCCATATTGCCTGCGCCTATGAAACCTATTTTTTTCATTTTAAGACCTTCTTTGCAAAAATTAATATCAGATACCGAAACTCGGGTTTGAGTAACATGAGAAATGGAAGTGGTGATAATTGTGCTGACCGTCACGGTCATAATCGCCGTAGAGGAATGTTTCCGCCTCGTCAACTCTTCTGTACAAAAGTCCCCAATAGCAAGAACCTGCCGCATGGTGATACTGCAAAAGTGCATCAATGAGGTTCTGCTTATTGACATTATTCAAATCTCTTGAACCGCCCGAAGCAGAAACATAGTCCTTGTGGATATATCCTGTTGTGCCGTTTGAAAGCTTAACTTTATACCAGTTTGTGTTATAACGCTTGCCGTCAACAAATTTAAGTTTTGTTCCGTAGTTCATACGGGTAACAACGGAGTAGTTAGTTCCTGCACCTCTTCTGAGGTTTACATCTGAACCTGTAACCGTACCCGAAGCGCCTGCTTTGATAGTACCACTTGAACCTGTGTTCAAGAGAACAGACTGAAGTTCGGAATCATTGTAGAACACACCGCTGCCTACATTGTATGCAAAGCACACAAGTGCGTCAAACTGTCGCTGATTGAACTTTATACCGTTATTTACAAGGTAGGAATTTGTTGTGGTGGTATATCCGCCCTTGTTCACGGTCTGGCAAAGATAAGCATATGCCTGATTTGAAGTTATGTTGTTGTAGAACTGTTCGCCTGAAATTACAACCTTACCGTAACCGAGTGTAGGATCGGTTGTAATGCTGTCTGCTGTGACTTTCGAGAGAAATCCCTCATAGTTTGCAATAAGCTTGATTACCTCGTCACTCGCTCTGCGCTCAGCACAGGCTGTGGTGGTTTTATTGGTTGTTGAGGTTACAAACACCTCGCCCTCACCGCCGCCTGCCGTGGTGTAATACTTTGATTCGGCTTTAAATTTAGAATATGCCTTAACAGACCATTTTCCTGATTTTGAAAGCTTTTGTGTACCTGTCCAGATATAGGAGTTACCGTCTTTAACCTTGCTTGTTGCAGTAACTTTATATGAAGTTGAACCGTTTGTAACTACAAAATACACGCCTACCCTGCCTGTGTCGGTAATAGCCTTAAAGCTTACATTTGAATTAAGCGGAGCGGAGTTTGGTGACGCATAGCAGAAACGCACGCTTTCCCTCGGCATAACATGGATAAGACAGGTTGCCGCACCGTATGATGTTGAGGCTGTGATTGTTACATAGCCCTTGCCTACCGTGTCAACTACACCGTTCTTAACTGTTGCGATTTTCGTATTTGAACTTGACCATGTGACACCGCTTGTTCTTGATTTCAAAAGCATTGACTTCTGCCACGGAAGATTTACATTACTGTTGGATATATTTACAGATGAGCCGGATTTTACGGTAATTTTGCAGGTTGCAGAATGCGAACCGCTTTTCGCAGTAATTGTTGCAGAGCCTGCTTTCTTGGCTGTTACAATACCACGAGAGTCAACGGTTGCAACGCCTGTATTTGAGCTTGACCATGAAACACTTCCCGACGCTGTTGCAGTAATTGCAAATCTGTTGCCTGTGAAAATTGATTTGCTTGATACGGAAAGCTTAACAGATGAACCTGTTGACGGTTTTGTGGTTGTAGGCCGAGTCGTTGTAGGCTGTGTCTGACTGTTCATCTTAACATAGTCTTTTTTTACATAGCCTGTTTTTGAATTTGATGTAAGCTTAATATTATACCAATCATTGTTATAAAGCTTTGTGCTTACAAAAATAACCTTTGTATTTACTCTCATACACTCAACAACCGAATAGCTTGTACCGGCACCGCTTCTGAGATTTACATAATCGTCTGTTATATAACCGCTTACAGTTGACGCTGACGCAGTCGGCTGAGTTACAGGTTTGGTTGCCTTTGTTGTAGGTTGTGTTGCCTTTGTTGCAGGTTGGGTTGAACTGTTCATTTTTACATAGTCTTTCTTTATGTAACCTGTTTTAGCAGTTGAAGTAACCTTAACCTTATACCAGGCGGAGTTGTAGAGTGAAGTGCTTACAAAAGTAAGCTTAGTGTTCTTTCTCAGGCAACCAACAACAGAATAATTTGTGCCTGCTCCGCTTCTGAGATTCACATAATCGTCAGAAACATAACCTGTTACGCTTGATGCCGTTGTCGAAGAACTTACGGCAACATATTCCTTTGTAACATAGCCTGTCTTTGAATTTGATTTAAGCTTGATTTTGTACCACTTTGAGTTATAGAGCTTTCCGTCAACAAAAGTAAATTTTGTGTTCTTTGCCATACAGGTTATAACCGAATAATTCGTGCCTGCACCGCTTCTCAGATTTACATACGACGCATTTATATAGCCTGATGCGCCTGCTGATACGCTTGCGGAAACCTCCTCGGTTGATTGAGCCGCATTAGCCGAAAATGCAGTTATTGCAACAGCACCTACCGATACTGCCATAAGAACCACAAGGGCTATGCAGACTATGCGAACAAACAATTTTTGCTTTTTCATTTAAGTACACCTTCTCAAAACTTCTTTGAATTATAATTACTTGTGAAAATTACCGAATATTTTTCCTCTTAATCTGCGAACATACTGCATAACAAATACGGTAATTGCATAATCATAGAGCAAAAAGAAAATATTTCCGGCAATCAAAAATGCCCACGGAACATAAAAACCGAAAACGGTAAATTCATCTGTCGGAATTGACAACAGCCATGTTGCGACAAAGAACGAACCGATGGCGGCAACATTAAATACCGCAAACTTGAGTATGTATTGAACTGCCCTGTTTTTGATTTTAAATTCAAAAGCGCCCTTTAAAATGGGATAATAGCCGAAAAGTGCAATGAAATATATAACAGCCTCTTTATCGCCGGCAAGGAGCGTTGAAAGCACGGCAGTTACACAAAACACACCGATTGCCCATCCATAGCCGTATTCAACAACTATGCAGGAAATGAGAATTCCTGCAAGACAGGGCAAAGCGTATGTTCCGATTGGAACGAGAGATGTCATCATCATAAAAACGAGTGAGAGCGCCGCAATAATTCCGCAAACCGCAATACGCATTGTCCCCTTTTTGATACCGTTTTTCTTCATATTAACATCCCATTCTGCAACAATCACACAAGCAGTTTGCACACATCATTCCTGCACAAATATCGCAGAAGGATGAACCTGTTGCGTTAGGATTTGTTTGAGTATAACCGCCGTAGTTGTATGCCCTCTGGCTCTGCATATTGTTAAGAGCGGCTCGGTATTCCGTGTTGTTGGGATCCATATTGCACGCAGTTGTGAAATATGAAAAAGCCTGTTCAGACCAACCTCTGCGGTATGCAATCATGCCCTTGAGATAATGCCATTCGGCGGTTCTCATTGACTGTGCTGTGTTTTCAAGAATCTGATCAGCCTGATCAAGAAGTCCTCTCTGAATGTAAATTCTTACATTGTAGAACTGTGAGCTTGAAGAATTTGCGTTATATGACGAACTGCCTGTTGAGCCTGTACCCTTACCCTTCTGACGCATCTGATTAATCATATCGTATGCCTCATTAATCTCCTTCATTTTCTGCTCCGCAACATCCGCAAGAGGGCTGTCGGTGTAGTTATCGGGATGATATTTTTTAGCAAGGTTTCTGTACGCTGCTTTTACTTCTTCATCGGTAGCTGTTTCAGACACACCGAGAACCTCATAAGGATTATTCATTATTGACCTCCGTATCAAGTTTGCTTGTTACTCTGTTTTGTGATGCAGGGAATCCCAAAAGCATCATATTATCTAAAATCCCCTTAAAATCGGTAAAGTTCAAAAGATTGTAGGCATCATATGCCCTTGCAAGTGACTGATTCAGCACCGCTTTTATAAAATCCGATGATTTTACCTCACTTGTTTTCTTGTTTACAAACGGATTAAATCCGTTTGATTTGATATCTTTTTCTATATCATCTGCGGCATCGACAAGATAAATCCACCTGCCGATATGATAGCCGAATTCATAGAGAACTCTTTTTTGAATTTCATCATGAGCCTCAGCCGACAATACAGCAGCTAGCATTAATGCCGTTGGATGAGCCGACATATCTACAGACGGCTTTTCCGAATGTTCAGCATCATACTGCATCTTCATCATATCAGAAACCGCTTTGTCCATATCGGGATACTTATCTGCCGCCTTTTTCCTCTGATGAGAAAAGAAAGGCTTTATGATTCTGCACAAAAGCTTTTTAAAAAATCCGCTGTCCTGAATATCATCAATGATTTTATAATAAACCGATATCATTGAAAATGCGGCAGCCTTTCTGTATGCGTCACCGGAATCTGTTGCAAACTTGCATTTTTTAAGAGGATTACAGGTGCATCTGCCGTCCTTAAAGCCTTTGCATGAACGGTTAAGCGACATTAAAAGCATTGCATAAAATGTGCAGTCATAGCTTAGCGTAAATCTTGTAAACACGGAGTAATCCTTACCCATTTGCCTGCAAAGACCGCAATACACAGCCTTATAAGCCTCGGATTCACGAACAAGCAGTTCGCTCTTTTGAATCTGCAAATAACCAAACACGGATTTTCTCCTTTATACAATAATACATAGTATATTGTACAACAAAACAGAGTTAAAAGCAACAGAATAACGGTATATTCTTTGGATAATCAGCCAAAATGAGCTTATTAACGGGAAATGTTGCAAAAATTTTCTTCTCATATTATAATCATAGTGCAGATGTTCTCTTCTGTTAAGAATTGAATGTCAAAAATTATTTGCAAAACTAAAAAGGAATTTGCATATTATGAATGTTTACGATTTTGACAAAACGATTTACTATGGGGACTCAACAGCCGACTTCTATTTATTCTGCCTTAAAAGGCATAAAAAAATACTCACTCTTGCCCCATCGCTTTTGGGAGCATTTTTAAAATTCTATGTATTCAAAAAAGGCACAAAAACTGATTTTAAAGAAAAAATGTACAGATTTCTTACCTATTGCGATACTGAAAAGGATGTAAATGATTTCTGGAAGGAATACATAGGAAATATAAAACCGTTTTACCTTGAACAAAAGAAAGATGATGATGTAATTATTTCGGCGTCACCCGAATTTTTGCTGAAACCCGTTTGCAAAAGGCTCAAAATAAAAAACCTTATGGCGTCAAAGGTAGATATGCACAGCGGAAAATATTCGGGTGTAAACTGTCACGGCAAGGAAAAGGTAAAACGATTTTATGAGGCTTTTCCTAACGGAAAAATTGACAATTTTTATTCGGACAGTTACAGTGATTCGCCGCTTGCGGAGATTGCAGAAAAAGCTTTTATGGTTGACGGCGACAAGGTTGAAGGTTGGATATTCGTTAAATAATTTTTACGGAGCAGAAATCTGTTCCGTATTTTTATTTTTTCTGGTTGCCAAAACATTGAGCCGTGTTTGTCTGTGTCCGACAAGTGTTTCAAGGTTTTATCCGTTGAAATAGAAAAATTGCTATATGTCAAACTTCCGTCCTCGCCAATGCGGCTTGTTCATCGTCATACTTTCATCAACGCTCTCCCTAAAAACAGTTGTTTTCTTCTATCCACTTTTATTTTTACGGTTACTCTCTCCCCGTCATATTCACTAATACAAATTGATATAACGGTAACTTGCGAGTGACGGTGATTGCTATATGTCAAACTTCCGTCCTCGC
>UMDK01016933.1_pt1 | contig 14196 bp, 8 predicted proteins | sample 1964461 | NCBI WGS metagenome assembly UMDK01 (sample SAMEA4835991, study PRJEB28245) | human gut metagenome | biome: gut microbiome; material: fecal sample | place: Denmark | collected 2008 | reverse complement strand
TACACTGGAAAAATATCCTCGGGCTGACCATTGCCGGGCTTATCAATGCCTTCGGTATTACGATATTTTTAAGTCCTGTTAATCTCTATGACAGTGGCATATCCGGTACTTCCATGCTGCTAAGTCAGATCACTCCGGAACACCTGTCACTTTCTGTTTTCCTTATTATTTTAAATATTCCACTATTCTTATATGGCTGGAAAAAGCAGGGATCTACCTTCACCATCTATGCGATCTATGTAGTTGCGATCTACTCTCTGGGTGCATGGTTGATTACAGATGTCCTTCCTGTCGATGTCCGATTTGTATCTCCGCTTGCAGGCTCCGATCTGCTTCTGTGCGCACTCTTTGGCGGTCTGATCTCCGGTGCGGGAAGCGGACTTGCGATCCGTTTTGGCGGTGCAATGGATGGTATCGAGACACTTGCGATCATATTTGCCAAACGCCTTGGCATCACCGTCGGAACCTTTGTTATGGCATATAATGTAATGCTTTATATCATCTGTGGCATTATCCTGAACAGTTGGATCCTGCCTCTCTATTCCATCGTTACATATATGGCTGCACTTAAGACTATCGACTTTATCGTAGAAGGTATTGACCGTTCCAAAGCCGCCTATATCATTACAACGAAGCCACAGGAAATCTGTCAGGAACTCTCGGATACATTTTCCTGCGGTATAACGATGATCGATGCAAAGGGCTTCTATTCGGATCAGGAAAAGACCATGATCTACATTGTTGTAAACCGTTTCCAGATTGGAAAGATGAAGAATATTGTCCATGAACTTGACGATAAAGCCTATGTCTCCATCAGCGAGATTGCCGAGGTTTACAGCTTTAACAAACAATAATAACATCCTGATAACTTATCTACATAATCGAAACAGGCACCGGTAACAATACCGATGCCTGTCTTGTGTAAATACTTATGTGTTTATCTGCCTGCGAATTATTCAGCAAGCTTTTTTAAAGAGATATTTGATACTGTGATTGTAGATGCAGGGGTATCAACATCCGCAATCTTACCCATAGAGAGGAAGAATCCAGCATCAGTATCTGTCTCTTCATTCATTGTGAATGTAATGGTTTTTACAACCTCTTCATTCTTTGGAAGAACAATTGTTTCTCCACCATACCATTTATAAGAGTTGCTCATGAAATTCAATAATACCGTTCTTGCTTCGGTTGACTTTAAAGTAATACTTGCTTCATAGGTCTTTCCATTTTCCAATGCCAGTCCCATCTGCTTCAACTGTACATTCCAGTCAGCAGTTCCAGCATCTGATAATTCATAAGTGATAACACCCTTATCAACTGTCTGTGTTCCAACAGCATCACCCATAATACCACCTTCCCAGTTTGAAAGTCCATTGTCTCCCTCTGAGAAATCTGCATTCTTAATCAGATTCACATCTGACTCCGTCTCATCAACCTTTGGAGCATCAATTTTCTCAAGAATAATATCATCAATACAGATTCTATGCTGCTGTTTGATCTGAACATCGCCTACAGCACCCATAGAAATACTTAAAATTGTTCTAGGATCACTCTTGTTCTTCATCTTGAACTCAACAACAATAGACTGATATTCATCTGTAAGATCAACTGTCTTTGATCCTGAATATGGTGTCCAGTCATCATCAGATGAACCATCTCTCTGAAGTGCAACCATAAGCTTACGGTTCATATCTGATTTTGCCTTTAATGATAGTCTGTACCACTGACCTTCTTCAAGACTAATATTGTTCTGCTTTAACTGGATCATCCAGTCCTGAGCACCTGTATCCTTGATCGTAAAATCTGCTGCATAATCTTCTGTCTGACTGTCGACTACATAAGATACATCTGTGCTGCCTTCTGCATATACTTCGTAACCGGAGAAACCTGCCTTAAAACTTCCGTTCTTAATCAGTGTATTTTCAACAACGCGAACATTGTCCAAATAGATCGTTCCCTTATTTCCAAGGAAATATGTTATCGTCTTAAATGCATCAGTTAACTCTTCCGGTGTTTTAAATACATAGTTAAATGTCTGTTTGTCTGTTGTTACATCTGCAGTAAATGTTTCACCTGCAATAACTACATCAAGCTGCATATCTATATCTGCCTGTGCGTCAAAGCTCAATGCATATTCTGTCTCAACGTTAAGTGGAAGACCATCCTGTGAAAGGATTACATCCGCTTTATTCTTTGTATCAGCCTTTACCATAAGACGACGGCCATCTGCCAATCCTGTTACGCTAACTACTGCCTGGCAGTTATTTGTCACAGTCCAGTCACCGAGACGATTCTTACCTTCCTGAAAACCACCATTGTAAATATAGTTACCATCTGATAAAGGTTTTTTACTATTATCAATTTCCTTCTGTGCTGTCTTTTTAATTGATACATTTGTAATGTATACAGTAGCTGTTGAATCTGTAGCACCGAAATTGAACTCCAGACGTGCATTTGCATCCGGCTTATCCGTCATGGTGTATGTATAAGTATAGGTCTGCTTCTCTGTTTTCAGGTCAACAACCGTATCATTCAGATAACGCTTGTAGGAACGATCTGGTGCAGATACATCTACTTTCATAGTACGTGCTTCATCTGCCCATGCATCAAATGTTACTGTATATTCGCCGCCTTTTTCTGCAGGAATTGACGGCTGAACAAGCTGAATACTGTAATCAACTGTTCCGGCTTTATCTGTATGTATTTCAATTGCCTTGTTTTTAATAACTGCATTTCCTTCTCCTTCTAAAGCGGTAAGGAATTTCCAGTCTATGTCATCTGTGAGATCTTCTGTCTTAGCAAAATCTCCATTGTTTACATAGTTTCCATTTGCATCCGGATCACGGATAATTACTTCGTTAACAGGTTTTTCTACATCTTCATTGTAGCTGTCCTTCTGATATACTTTTACATAATCAATACTATAACTCTGAGTATTGATATAATCTGCATCATCATCCGGATATCCAACCCATGATCCACCAACTGCAAGATTTAAGATCATGTAAAATGGCTGATCAAATGGTGCAGGATAAGCAACCTCTGTCTCACCTTCAACTGCTGTGAACCAGTCACTTGTCTCATGATATTTTATTCCATCTACATACCATGTGATCTTACCCGGCTGCCAGTCACATGAAAATGTATGATATTCATCTGCAAAATTTCCATTCTCTAATGTATATGTTCCCTGCTTTTCCGCATGTGGACTTCCATAGTGAATCGTGCCATAAACCTTATCTGTTTCCTGCCCCATAACTTCCATAGCATCAATCTCACCACATCTTGGCCACTGTCCATACAGATTTTCATCTGTTGGCATCATCCAGAAGGCCGGAAGGAAACCTTTTCCACTTGGAACCTTAGCTCTTACCTCAAACAATCCATATGTAAAATCATGCTTACCCTGTGTATTGATTCTTCCTGAAGTAATAGAATATGAACCATCTTCATTCTTTGTCTTGACAGGCTGGATAACCAGCTTTCCATCCTTTACATATACATTCTGATCAGACTTTACATATGCCTGTAATTCACTGTTTACCCATCCTGGTGCATGCTCTTCATAATTCCAGTCATCCTCATTTAACGCATCACCATCAAAGTCATCTTCCCATTTCAGATTATATCCATCATAAGAAAGCTTGTTGTCTTCATCGCCCTTGTTATCCTGATCGTCTTTATCATCCGGCTTGTTTGGCGTTCCCGGCTTGTTTGGTGTTCCCGGCTTGTTTGGTGTTCCCGGTTTATTGGATGGCTCAGTTTTCTTCTTTTTAATAGTAATTGTACATTTTGCCTTCTTTGCACTGCCATCTTTAGCCGTAGCTGTAATTGTAACTTTTCCAGCCTTTTTACAGGTAACAACACCCTTTTTACTTACTGTTGCAACCTTCTTATTGCTTGAAGTAAACTTTACACCCTTTACACTGGATTTTTTAGGTGAAACTGTTGCTTTTAATTTTACCTTCTTGCCAACCTGTGTTTTCACCTTGCTTTTATTGAGCTTTACAGATTTAACAGGTGTTCCAACAATAACCTTCAAGGTTGTCTTTTTCTTCTTATTTACCTTGCTTCTTACTGTTATAGTTGTTTTTCCCTTTTTCAATGCCTTGATTTTACCGTTTTTACTTACGGTAGCAACCTTTTCATTTGAAGATTTGTAGGTTACTTTCTTACTGATTTTTCCATTTACAGTTACTTTTGTTTTCAACTGGTATGATTTCTTTGCTTTTAAAACAAGCGTTTTTGTCTCAGGCTTTACAATCGATACCGTCTTGATTGTTGCTTTTTTTGTTGTTGCAGCCATAACCGGCATCTGGATGGTGCTTACTAAAAGTGTAAGAGCCATTAAAAAAGCAATAATCTTTTTTGCATTTTTCATGAATACATACCTCCCGTATAAATTTTTGTTATGCAAATAGTATAAGAAGACTACTGTTTTCTTTATATCGTTTATATTACTTTTATATCGTTTTATTGACCATAGTCATGTTTTATGATACAATTTATACAAATTTACTAATAGTCATATTGTTTTATCTGTCATATTTACTATATAGTCTTATGACTGTTTTATACGAACGGGGATAGAATATGCAACTGAAAAAAGAACTTGTATACCGAGAATTTGTTCAAAGGGAAAATAATCTTCTGCGGGCTCCATACAATCCGGAGGTTTCCTTTTATGCAGCGATAAAAGAAGGAGATGTAGCAAAGGTTGAACAGCTGTGTCAGGAATCCTTATTAGATAAAGAAGGATTAGGCACCTTGTCCGACCACTATCTTCAAAACATAAAATACCATTATGTCATTACAACAGCAATTATTGCACGTTACTGCATTGAAGGTGGTATGGAATTGTCAAATGCCTACAGTCTGAGCGATTTCTATATCCAAAAAGCGGACCGTTGCAAAACGCCAGAGGAAGTTGCAGCACTTCATCCTGCCATGTGTATGGATTATACGAAACGAATGCGAAACCTTCGAAAATCCAAAATATCATCACTCCATATTGCTGTCTGTCTGGATTATATCTATGATCATCTTCATACCCATATCACAGCAGAACAACTTGCTAAGCTGACAGGATTAAATATCTCCTATCTATCCCGGCTTTTTAAAAAGGAAACCGGTCAGACAATCAGCAACTATATTCGTGATAAAAAAATTGAAACAGCAAAAAATATGTTACTTTATTCTGATTTCTCGCCTTCTGAAATTGCCTCAATTCTGGCATTTCCCAGCCAGAGTTATTTTACAGAAGTATTTCGAAAGACAACTGGAGTCACTCCAAGAAAATATCAGGAATCTTTTTTACGAACAACTGCCCTTGGAAAATAATACAACAACTATCTGTGCATATCTTGTGTTATACTAGATATGCACATTTTATTTTATATTATAGTGTAAGCATAGCTCACTCAATGCATTCGAAAAATCATCCCTTGCAAGCAAGTGATTTTTCAGCATTATATCGTGATTTCATCACTCAATGCATTCGAAAAATCATCTCTTGCAAGCAAGTGATTTTTCAGCATTATATCATGAGCTTATTTCAAGGAGGCACATATGTCTGTATTATCATCTATAGAACCACAAAATGTATTCCATTATTTTGAAGAAATCTGCTCCATCCCACATGGCTCCGGTCATACCGATGCGATCAGTAATTATCTGGCTGCATTTGCCGAAGCACATAAACTGAAATATATCAAAGATGCTTCCAACAATGTCATTATCTTTAAGCCGGGAACATCCGGCTATGAAACTTCCGCCCCTGTCATGCTGCAGGGACATATTGACATGGTTGCTGTGAAAGAAAAGGACTGCCCGATCAATATGGATACCGACGGTCTGAAACTCAAGTTGGAAAACGGCATTATCAGCGCAGAAGGCACGACCCTTGGCGGTGATGATGGAATCGCTGTCGCTTTTGCACTTGCAATACTCGACTCTCACGATATCCCACATCCACCACTGGAAGCAGTCTTCACGGTTGATGAGGAGATCGGCATGCTCGGTGCGGCGGCTCTTGACTGCACACCACTTTCATCCCGTATCATGTTAAATCTTGATTCCGAAGACGAAGGCTATCTGCTTGTCAGTTGTGCAGGCGGCGCAACCGCAGATGTTCAGATCCCTGTTAAATGGGAAAATACGAACGAAAAGGCATCTGCCTATAAGCTCTCTGTCGCACATGCCTGTGGCGGTCATTCCGGTGTCGAGATCAACAAGCAAAGTGCAAATGCCAGCAAGGTGTTAGGACGTGTTCTGAACGCACTTGCAAACGATTTTGATATGAAATTATCTACACTCTCCGGTGGCTTAAAGGATAACGCCATTCCGACCGATGCAGAAGCTGTCGTTATCTTTTCTGATACCGATATGTCTGACATAAACACACCAGGCCATGCAGATATTCCAGCAAATTCTGCGCACGCAAGTCTTCAGGATCTCATCTCCAAGTGGAATCAGATCATCCGTCATGAATACACCCATACAGACCCGGATATCTGTATCACCTTAGAGCCTGTTGATCTTCCGGCAGCCACAATGACGGATACATCTACCCATACCGTGATCGATGTCTTAATGACTTATCCAAATGGTGTCCGGAAAATGAGCAAAGATATCGCAGGGCTGGTTCAGACTTCCCTGAACCTCGGTATCCTGTCAACGATCAAACCAGACGATCAATCAACAAATGGCATGGTATCTTTTAAAAGCTCCGTCCGAAGCAGTATCGGAAGCGAAAAAGATGCTCTGCTTAACAGCCTGAAATCTCTCGCCACTCTTGCAGGCGGAACACTGACAGTAACCGGAGATTATCCCGCATGGGAATACCGGGAAGATTCTCCGCTTCGCGATCTGATGGTAAAAATATTCAAACAGCAGTATGGAAAAGAACCTGTAATACAGGCACTCCATGCCGGTGTAGAATGTGGAATCTTTGCTTCTAAACTTCCGGGACTTGACTGTGTATCCTTCGGACCGGATATGGACGATATCCACACAACCAACGAATCCATGAACGTGGAAAGTGTCCGCAGAACATGGAAATATACCTTAAAGATATTGAAAGAATTAAAATAATATATCTTAAAAAAAGGAGCTGACACCTAACAATTCTATTGTTATCGTGTCAGCTCTTATCATAAAAGAATCTTTACCTTCATTTTCATAATTACCCTCCCTTATTCCTCTCTCAGATCCCTTAAGATTCTTTGTCTTTTTAATTGAATAACATCCATAAAAATTGCCACTATCTGAATAAACAGAACAAATGCAAGCACCAGTGCTATGCTTTTCCAGCCATCAACTAACACAATATTTTTTGTTATTTCTGACAAATATAAGCGGCACAAAAGTGTCACTATAAAGACAGCTACAATAGATACAACAATTCCCTGACCAATCTTGGTCAGAAGCATCGGCAAAATAATACTGCTGTCTGTGCGGCCAATTGCCTTCAGGATGGCAAAGTTGTGTCTGCGTCGAACGAATGTCAGTGCATGGATATATAAAACTGCCAGGAAATTAATTACCATAATGATTACAAAAATTCCATAAGTACCACCCTGAATCGTTTTCTTATTATCCTGATCCCGGATATAATCTGTCAAAGTATCGAAGAAAGAATATTCATATACAGGTGCATGTGTATTCAGAAACTCTGCTGCCTTTAACTCATAACCCGACTTTACATTTATATTAATAAGTACATTTGTATAATCGAATTGTTTTTTAAACAGCTCTTCAGGAACAATGATAGCGATTCCATTCTGATCCTTCCAGTTTAAGAATCTGCTTCTTCCGAAAACCGGTACTTCTCCCTCTGAAAATACCGGTCCTTCTTCCTCCTGACGACCCGCATACTTTAGTGTATCCGGGATATCATTTAAAATACAATCTTCTGTATTCTTATAATTATCAATTATGATCACTCCTCCAGATTGGACAAACTTATTATAGCTGACCTCCTGTGACATCTCTATTTTTCGGTTATATTGTTTTTCACTGACACCAACAATCTCACACCACACACCCTTTTCATCATCTGAAAATATCAAATCATCTGCATAGTCCATATTGATAAGAGAAGGATCAATGAAAAACTCACCCATAGTATCATAAACCTCATCATAGTAGGAAACGCCCGGTATCAGATTTTCAAAATCGTCCATATGACTGACATCATCGGATATTAGTGAAAACTGTACATCCTGACTTTCCTCAGACAATAACTGATATGATACATAACGATTTACCATAAGAACCAGCATCGTTACCATTCCGATCAAGACAAGAGACAGGAATGAAAATACCTTTTCATAATCTCCGGTATCCCGAATGGAATACCGCATCATGATATTTCCTTTTTCAGATCCACGTTTATCCTTTACCTTATAATTGTTCTTTCCACCTTTCATAATATCGATCATTTTCATTCTTGAACGATATATTAATACAGGACAGATTCCAACTATAAAATCCAATACACAGATTCCCCAAATGACCATATATGAAATTGGCTGGAACTGTGGAGCGAAATGTTCCAGTGGGATGGTTCGTAATGACTGTATAAGCTTAAAGATCAAAATGGTAATATATCTTCCAAGTATAAGTCCAAGCACACATCCAATAATTATCAGAATGAAACCCTCCAGGAAATATGCCGAAAAAATATAGCTGTTTGAAAATCCAAGACTCATTAGGATTCCCTGCTGATTACTTCTTTCACTCATATACGACAGGAAAATATGAATACCAAGAATGAGTGAAGTAAGTATGATTAGTATGATAAAACCCATGAGGAGTTGTCCAATATTGGTATCCTCCAGCCCGCCTGATCTGTCAATCTCTATCGCATTCAGATCTCCATTTGTAATCATATGGTATCCTTCCATAAATCCATGGGCGGTATCACCATTAAAAATCTGTTTGGAACTCAGATCCATATATTTTTTTATTGCTTTATATCCCGGCTGATAGTCCCGTCGATCATTAAAATGAATATAGATGTTGTATAAATTTCCCCGTATACTTCCATTTACGATCGCAACCTTATAGACGTCCTGTGTACTATAATCATAATCATTTAAAATTCCACTAATCGTATAGGTCTGATCCTTGAAGGTAACTGTGTCTCCCAGATCAAATTGTTTAGCAATATATACATTTTTGTATTTGGCTGTTGCCGATATAGCAATCTCATTTTCTTTTTGGGGAAAAATGCCCTTTTCTAATTGGTAATGATTCATAGTGATCGAAGCTGCATCACTATCCACGATGCATAATTCATTATTTACATTTGCAACTATTTTTTCTACACCAAGTGTTGCCTGATCCTTATACTGCTCCAATATCCAGTCACGAACCTTATATGTTACATTATGTAAAGTAATATTATATTCTCCATTTGTCTGATACGCATTTTGCAGCCGCATATCCTGAAATGATATATATGCATTGATTGAGGAAAAGATAAGCATAACAGAAAAACAAATACTTATAATTGCCCGAACCGCTTTTTTCCTGTTGTGCAGGATATTGTGAAATATCAATCGGCACTTCATATTGTTTCCCCTCCTTAATTCTGCTGGATTCTTCCGTCAACAAGATGAATACAGTGATCTGCCTGCTTTGCAATATCAGCATCATGCGTCACCATGAGCAAAGTCATGCCATATTCATTTGTTGTCTGTTTCAACAGATCAATGACACGTCTGCTGTTCTCCGAATCCAGATTACCGGTTGGTTCGTCTGCCAGAATGATCCTGGGTTGATTGATCAATGCCCTCGCGATTGCAATCCGTTGTTGTTGTCCACCTGATAACTGATCCGGATATTTATTTAAAAGATCTTTTATATCTAATTGTTCTGTCAATGTATCAAAATAATCCTTCTTACATTTCTTTACACATTCATTTGCGATCATAATATTATCCCGACATGTAAGAACCGGTATTAACTGAAAAAACTGGAATACCATTCCAATCATTTCCCGACGATATCGTAAACAGTCTTTTTTACCATAGTCCAATATATTCCTGTCTTCAACCAATATGCTTCCAGAATCCGGCTTATCAATCAATCCGATCATATTTAATAATGTTGTTTTTCCGCTTCCACTTTTGCCTGTAATAACTGTAAATGTATTTTCCTGAATATCTGCACTAACGTCATTAAGCGCCAGACAACAGGAATCTCCTTCTCCATACTTTTTTGTCAAATGTTCTATTTTTATCATGATATCCACCTCTCTGCGCTCAATATTTTTATTTAACAAAAGCACGTCATATTTTCCATTTACAGTCGATTTTTCTTATTATAAACAACATGGAAAATATAACGTGCTTCATTATTTGAAGAATCGCTTTCTGCTTTTATCCCCTCAATTTGAATCTCTGACTATCTGCAAATGCATCTAATCCTTCTGGTTCTTCTGCCTGATAATACTTATTCTTACATACATCAGATACCAGTGGTGCAATGACCATAGCCACAGCACAAAGCTGTGTTCCAAACTTACAGATTAGTCTGGCTATTGCCTTCTTCATAAGCATCTCCCCCTTTCTTATTATTTAGCCTTTGTTTATCACGGCTAAAATCCAAACCGTAGTTATATTCTAGCATATTATTTGCAAATTGTGTCGATTTGGGAGTGAGTGGTCGAAATTAAGGAGTGAACGGTAGTAGTTATACCATTTGCTCCCTAATTTCGACCCTTCACTCCAAAAAAATGCACTTTTTTTTAAATCATGTTATACTGGCTTTATCTATAAAAAGGGGGACAATACACATGAAACAACTTGGAACATATCTGGCAGATACCTTAACCGAAGATGGACAGATATTAAAAGAACAACAGGCAATCTATGCTTATCTGTTTGATTATCTGATTGAAGCCCTACTATATGATATAGTTGTTCTTATTATCGGTTTACTCGTACACCGCCTCGACCTAACGCTCTGCTATCTTCTGGTCACCATTCCTCTCCGCCACTTCGCAGGTGGATTTCATGCAAATACCAGACTTGGCTGTACCATACTATCCTATGGGATTTATCTTATAACTATTTTTTCTTGTTCGCTTATTCTTAAACATATAAAGCCTGTCTGGATATTTATCCTATATCTGCTCACCTGGTGTATGATACTTCCGGTTGCACCAGTAGATACAAAAAACAAGCGTTTATCTGAACATCAGAAAAAGAAATTATTTCACCGATGCCTGATAACCTGTTTCATTTTAACAATCTTAACAGGTTTTCTATATCTACATCACCAGATCACCTATTGCGGAATTATTATGCTGTGTATGGTCGAGGGTGTAATAAGTGTATATATTGGCATCTGGAAAAACAGGAGGAATTTATGATATTACGAATCGGCATCTGTGATGACACACAAACAGACATTATTCATTTGGAAAAACACATTAAACATTATATGGCATCTTATAATATTGAATTTGAAATCGAATCCTTCCGTTCTGGGGCAACCCTTCTGCAGGCACAAAAGGAGCAGACATTTCACATTTTACTGCTTGATATCGAAATGCCTGAAATTAATGGTATGATGATCGCCCGATATCTACGTGATGAATTATATGATGATGTTTTCATTGTCTTTGTAACATCCTATCCACAATACATGCAGGAAAGTTTTGATGTACAGCCTTTTCAGTTCCTTACAAAACCTGTTAGTTATACAAGAATAGAAAAACTACTTTCCGATATCATCCGTCGATATAAACATTCTCATATAACTAAAATTGTAATTGACTCACATGGAAAAGAACATTTGATACCTGTAAACAATATCTTATATATTCAGGCTGTTAAAGGAGAAAAACGATATCTGGAATACCATTTAATTGATGCCATATTAACAGGAGAAGGAACGATTCAGGATTGGGAAAATCGCTTATCTGATCATGATTTTTGTTCTCCTTACCGTGGATATCTGGTAAATATACGGCATATTCAAACAATTCAGCCTTCAAATATTGTAATAGCTAATGGGACTTTGATTCCTATAAGCAGAAGAAAAGTAACAACTTTACAGCAACTTTATGCCAACCGTATTATTCACGTTTTAAAATAGAAAGAAGAGGATATCAAACATGATAGTTCTAATAAGCGTGCTTAGTTTTATATTTGATAATTCATTATTATATATCTTTTTTCAAACTATGTTTGAAAAGAAAAAAAGAGATTACAATCCATATTATATTTTATTTGCCTTTATAATAGCTGACTCTATCTTCTGGATAATTTCATATCCACTGGTAGGAAATGTTTCATATTGGGCTTCTGCTACAAGGACAATGCTTACAAATATTATGAATTTATGTCTCTCTTTATTTTTTACTTCCGGAATTATTTATAGAATTTCTGTCATTTTAAGTTATTCTATAATAATTTCCATCTGCGAAGAAATGGCATATTATATTATTTCACATTTTACAGATATAACCATACAATTTGATTCCTTACCTGAGATCGTATTCACATCTATTTCTCTTGTTAGTGATTTATTAATTCTGCTTATCATTATGATTCTTCATGTCATTCGAAAGCAAAAGGCTGGAATCAAATCTAAAAAATATAGCATTTTACTATTGATCATCCCATTACTTTCCTGCACACTTGTATTACTTCCTACCTTTTTCAGTTTGAATAAAACCGAACCAAACACTTATCTGATCCTGGTTATATTTCTGCTTATTATCAACATTGTAAATTACATTCTGCTCCAAAGTGTATTAAAAGCAGAGTCCCTTGCACAGGAAACCAATCAGCTTACCGAGCAGGTAAACTATCAGCGACAAAAATACCAGCAGCTTGGAGATGCCTATAAAAACATTCGTGGATTCATGCACGATACAAAAAAGCATCTGTTCTATATTGAAACCTGTGTAAATGAAAAACATTATGATCAGATCATTCCATATGCCAGAGAAACTATGTCCGATCTGGAAGCCAGATATTGTACTGTAAATACAGGGAATCTAGTCATTGATGCTTTTATAAGCAATCTGATGCTTCGGACTGCCCGCCACAACATCAAACTCACAACTAAACTAAAAATTGACAATGATCTTGTTCCATGTGACGATTATCATATGACTATCATTCTTGGAAACCTGTTAGATAATGCATTAAATGCCTGTCTGGAAGAACAGAGTGGCGAGATCAATATCAATATTCAGACGATCGAGCATACCTTTACAATCTATATTACAAATACCTACCATTTTCCTATTGGAAAAAAACCACCGGAAGATATAGAAAATCTGGACTTTATTCATGGATATGGTTTGAAGAATGTAAAAAAATCTGCTGAAGCCTGCGGCGGATTTTGCCTGATCAATTACGAAAATGGACTCTATTCTGTAACAGTTATTATTCCTGAAAAAAAGAGAACTACCTGAATCAAAAATATATATTCTTATACCGAAAAAAAGCCCCAACCCAGCAGCTTCAAATATCTGCCAAATTAGGACTTTTGTAGTGGGCCGCCGGGGGCTCGAACCCCGCACACCCTGATTAAGAGTCAGGTGCTCTACCAAATGAGCTAGCGGCCCGAAGTCTTTTTTATTTTGTTATCTCGCCGACAACGAAATTGATTATATAACATAGTTTATCCAAATGCAAGCATTTTTTTCAAAAAATTTTAACTTTTTTTAATATCGGTTATTTGCATAGATTTTATGCGGATTTTTGTACTTTTTTCCTATTGATTTTTATCTTCTTCTATTGTAGCAGCGCGGTTTCTTTTCTCTCTTGCAGCAATCCTGATTCAAAATTTTTTTCACTTCCTCATATCCCCTGTATAAACAAACACACCATTTGTTAAATCCTTTTTTGCAGTAACAGCATGCAGTCACCTTTTTCTGAAATTTATGATCTCCCATTCACAAAAACACCTCCGCTTTTCATCCAACTTCTGACGGACAAAAATCTCTTCCCCACCAAAAAAAAGCCTCCTATACCATATTATATGAAGAAACCAGAATAAGTTCCCGGTAATTCTTGATTTCACCATCAAAACCCACGAAAAAACATAAAAAAAACAGCCCCGCTATTTACTTTAAAACCCTAATATTGATATAATGGAACAATGAGCAATGCAGAATTATATATATGTAGAACGAGCGGAAGCTTGCTTACGGCGAGTTCTATATATATA
>UMDK01033469.1_pt1 | contig 15609 bp, 8 predicted proteins | sample 1964461 | NCBI WGS metagenome assembly UMDK01 (sample SAMEA4835991, study PRJEB28245) | human gut metagenome | biome: gut microbiome; material: fecal sample | place: Denmark | collected 2008 | reverse complement strand
TTATGCAGCAGCCTGCTTTTTGTATATTTGAAATAGGAGATCTTATTATGAGAAAGTTTAGTTTGAAAAAATTGAGCTGTTTTATCCTTTCACTATTACTGGTTATTTCAGCTATTTTTAGCAATACCGTTTCAACAAATGCCGCAACCAATAAATATATTAATTTATTACATAAAGTCAGCACAGCAAGACCAAATTTCCCGATTCGCTATAATTTCAGTCTGGCAAAGGCATCTGATATTTACTTTGACTTAAAAAATAATGAACGTACTACAGTTACCATTAGTATGAAAAATAAAATGGATGAAAGTTCAATCGTAACAGATACTCTTTCCTCTGCAGATCCAAGATGGGAATATCATCAGAATACCGGTATTTATCAGTATACACACACTATGAATCTTGCATCAGGAGATTATATTTTAGAACTTAACTTTGAGGCAGAAGTTAATTATGAGTTATCTGTAAGTAAAATCTCACCGGACCCTGTATTAAAAAACACAAAACTTTTGGTCACAAAGGGATTTACTTCGGCGATTAAAGTAGATGGTGGAAAAATTAAGAGTTGCAGCTCTGCTAATAAGCAAATTGCTACAGTAACGAATAGTGGAAAAGTTATCGGAAAGAAAGAGGGTAATACAAAAGTTACGGTTAAACTTACAAATGGAAAAAAACTTATTTGTAATGTATCTGTTAAATCAAATAAATACAGTGGGAAAAAGCTTACCATCAGTGATACCACATATAATCAATATGGTTTAAAAGTTTATTCTGCTTATTTTGATAATAAAGGTAATTTAGTTGTTAAATTTATGGTTGCAAATAATAGTTATGGAAAACTCACGAAAATTCCAAAATTAAAAATCACGGTTAAGGATTCGAAGAAAAATGTGGTGGCAAGTTTTAAAAAGAATTCTTATACCATAAATGTGAATAGTTATAAGAGTAAAAGTTATACCATCTCTATTCCAAAATCCTCATTGAAAAAGAGCAAAGATAAAATTGATGTTAGAACATGCACATTTACAATTTCTGGTAAAGATGCAGATGCAACATTATAATCCTGGCAAATAACTGGCATTTTGTAGAAAAACCCCAGACGAAAATCGTCTGGGGTTCTAAGGTTAGATGAATAAATTTAATTCAGTCTAAACTATTTAGCTGTAATTGCACCAGGTACAGTTACTGTAACATATGTATCAATACCAGTAGCTACCTTAACCTTTACAGTTAACTTAGTAACTGTGAAATATTTTCCAGCTGAAATGTTAGTATTGAGATTATTATTATCTTTCTTAATCTTAGTACCATCATTAAGAGTGGCCTCTACTTCACCGATATCAAGAGCACCGTCTTTATCTGTCACACTAGCAACACTTGTATATGTCTTACCATCAAATGTAACAATAATAGCATCTTTTAACATCTGTTCAACAGTATTGCCGGTTACAGTATTATTCTTTACCTCGACCTCAGCCTTGGCCTGAGTATCAGTAATGGTAAATGAAGTTGAAATTGTAACTGTCTTGGTTGTTCCATTCTCAACGATATTTTTCTCAGCAATAACAGTGTATGTTCCAGCATCAAGCTGCTTAACTGCTAATGCACCACCACTGATAATAACTGGCTTAACAACTAATGAACCAGTAGAAGCACTGATTGCTGCATGTGTTGTGGTTTCAGCATTTTTATTTCCAACAAAAATCTTAGTACCATCAGCTTTCTTTACTGTAAAAGTAGCATCATTTTCCACTTCTTTGTCAACACCATCAGCAACACCAATCATCTGAATGTTGATGGTCTTTTCTTTGTTATCATTGTCAACCTTCATATCTACATTGCTGTTATCAATATCAAGACGATATGCAGAAACTGTTGCATTAACATCAGCTTTCTTTACAGCTACGCTTACTGTTTTAGCTGCAACTTCCTTATTGTCTTTCTTATAAGAAATTTTATAAACATAGTTGCCCTTTTCTGCGGTAGCATTGAAAGTAACATCTTTTCCAGTTTTTGCAGTAAATGTGAAATATTTGCTTGCAGCATTAGCGTTAACAGCATTTACTGTTAAGGTATTGCCCTGTGCATTTTTAGCATCAGTAGAAAGGCACTCAACGTTCAGGTTGTAATCACCAGCCCATTTGTCACCATACTGATCTTTTAATGTAACATTTACTTTCTTGGTGTCGTTTGTTAAATCCTGTGAAAGTGTAACAGCTGACTTATCTACATCAAGAGTTGCAACAGCTCTTTCAGCTACAATATCAATTGCAACAGAACCTACAACTTTATCATCCTTTTTAACAAGAATATAAGCTGTACCATTCTTTAATGCTGTAATTGCGATAGAATTGTTAGTTCCAACTTTATTACTTGCAAGCATTAATACAGACTTGTCAGATGATTCAAATGTATACTTGCTGTAGTCAGAAATTTCCTGGTTATCAGCATTCTGAATCTTGAACATTGCAACCTTTGTCTCATTTACAGCAATCTTGTTTGTATCTTTTGCTTTGTCAAACTTCTTTGCGGTATCATCAATTCTTACAGCGAAATTATTAACTTCTGACTGAGCAGTTGCTGTAATTGTCACTTTGTTTGGTCCAATGTTTCCTTCTGGCTTACCATTCTGGTCATACTTACCTGTCTTGTATGTGATTTCAGCTGTAGCTGTATCACCAACCTTGTTTAAGTATAACTTAGAACCATTAGTATATCCGTTTCCGTTTGTATTGATTGTAAAATCATAGTTGGAATCAGTTTCGCCATACTTAAGCTCTTTTACAACAACGCCGTTAGCATCCTTAGAAACTAACTTAACTTCTGTTTCTGTAGCATATGGAATTGTGGCCTTATCAAGTGCAATAGAAGCAACCTTTCCGTCAGAAGCTACGAATGTCTTTGTAATTCCATCAAGAGTTACATCATATGTAGCAGCATCCTTTAACTCACTGAACAGTGTTAATGTAACCTTGGAAGCATCCTTAGAATCAACAGATACCTTGGATACTGGGTAAACAACCTTTGTTGCTTCACTCTTTACTGTGAAATCAGAAGCCTTAAGATTCTTTGTGTTTCCAGCAACAGTAGCTGTAAGCTCTGTCAACTTGTTCTGTGCTACAGTAGAAAGAACATAGTTCTTAACTTCTACATCCTTAGTAGTTGTAGCTGAATCCTTACCAACGGTAATCTTAGCTGTGATTGTTGCCTTACCAGCCTTAACACCAGTTACTGTACCGTCAGCTGCTACTGTTGCGATAGAATCATCGCTTGACGTGTAAGTAATCTTAGCTCTTGAAGAATTTTTCTTAGTATTTGTTAACTTAGTTGTGCTTCCAATAGCTACTACTGAATCTCCAGATAAAGCAACGCCTACCTTAGCAACTTTCAGTGTGTAAGTAAGTTTCTTTGTCTTTGCCTTAGCATTCTTCTTTGTAGAAGTCTTGTAAGTTACCTTAACCGTAACTTTAGCGGTACCTGGCTTAACACCTGTAACCTTGATCTTCTTTGCTGCTGTCTTCTTAACTTTTGCAACAGACTTCTTGTTGCTTGTTGCAGTTACTTTAACAGACTTCCAAGACTTTGGAGTTTTAACTGTAACTGTCTTGTAGCCCTCAGAATAAACTGTGGCTTTTTTTGCGCTAAGCTTTGCTGTAGAAGCTGCCTGTGCGTTTGTAGCAGGAACTGCTGTTACAACCATAGCTGCAGCGAGAGCAAAAGCTAACACTTTTTTGCTTGATTTCATGTTTTTTCCTCTCTTTCTTTTTGACTAACTTCCATCTCTTCTACTCGTTTAACCCTGCACGTTTAAGTTCCTTCATCTTCTCTTCCAAACCGCTGCGGACGATTTTTCCAATCCAATGTTCTCGCTAATTGCCTCCACTGACCTTCCTCGGTCTTACTGTTAAGTCCATCGTCAGTTTCATCTGCAGACACACAAATCATAAATGACCAGAAACTTTCGTACATCAGACGTCGGCGTAGAGTGTGATATCAACGTTGATTGTCCAGCATCAAGATCAGCAAGCTGAGGTTCCGATGACTTATATTTCTAATATGTATCTGCAATTGTAAGGTCTGTCTGGAACAAGTTCCAGTTTCCATAGCCTCGATAGTAGTTCATCACTTGTCGTACTATTTATAGTACTCTTTTAACTACTCTACGTGACAATCATACACCAAGTATTGTATCTTTGCAACACCAAAATTACATTTTATTGAAAAAATTCTTTAATATTTTCTTAAGCATTTAAGAGTTTTTTCACTTTTTTCTATTATTAAAACTATTTCACGCGTAGTTCGAGTGAAACTACGCGTGAAGATAAACAATTCTATTTAAAGTAAGCAACTCCGGATTCGAAGATCTTCATATCCTGCTCTCCGTAGATGTTCATGGCAACGGCCTCACCACGGCGCTCGCTGTGTGCCATCTTTCCGAGTACACGTCCATCCGGACTAGTGATACCCTCGATTGCCATGTACGAACCATTGACATTCCACTCTTCATCCATGGTTGGCTCGCCGGCTTCATTGACATACTGGGTGGCAACCTGTCCGTTTGCAAAAAGCTTGTCCAGCCATTCCTTCGGAGCTACGAAACGTCCCTCTCCATGGGATGCCGGGTTGCAGTATGTTGCACCAAGCTTTGCCTGCTGCAGCCATGGGGATTTGTTTGTTACGACCTTGGTATATACCATCTTGCTGATGTGGCGGTTGATGGTATTGTAGGTCAGTGTCGGGGAATCCGCACTCTGTGCCTGGATCTGTCCGTAAGGAACAAGTCCCAGTTTGATCAGCGCCTGGAATCCGTTGCAGATACCAAGTGCCAGTCCGTCACGTTCTGACAGCAGTCTGCCTACTGCCTCTGTCATCTTTGCATTCCGGAATGCTGTTGCAAAGAACTTTGCAGATCCTTCCGGTTCATCTCCTGCGGAGAATCCACCCGGGAACATGATGATCTGTGACTGATCGATTGCCTTGACAAATTCATCGACAGAATCACGGATGTCTGCTGCACTCAGATTCTTGAATACTTTTACAATTGTATTGGCACCTGCACGCTCAAACGCTTTCGCACTGTCGTACTCACAGTTTGTTCCAGGGAATACCGGAATGAATACGGTCGGCTTTGCAACTTTGTTTTTGCATACATAGATGTTCTTTGTATCGTATACGTCACTCTGTACTTTTTCTTTATCCTCGGTCGCACGGGTTGGAAATACACGCTCGAGTGTTCCCTGCCATGCATCGAGTGCTTCATCCATGGAAAGAGCCATGTCTTTGTATACGAATTTCTGTGCATCGTTGACTTCTCCGACAACGACTGCGGATGCTTCTTTTATAATAGGAAGAAACTCTTCTTTTACTTCTGCAACAATATTACCGAATCCCGGTGCAAATAAGGTTTCTGCAGTCACATCATCGGCGATGGTTACACCTAATTTGTTACCGAATGCCATCTTGCTGACTGCTGCTGCCAGACCTTTTCCGTCAAGTGCATAGGCACTGCGGATTGCTCCCTTGCCGATCAGCTCATGAATCTTGTCATACAGTTTCATCACCTGTTCATATACCGGCAGATCATACTCGTTCTTTTCGATCGTAAAGAGTACCAGCTTATCTCCTGCTTCTTTCAGTTCCGGTGTGATCACGTCTTTTTCTCTTGCCACATCGACTGCGAAAGAAACCAGTGTCGGAGGCACGTCAATATCGTTAAAGGTTCCGGACATGGAATCTTTTCCACCGATGGACGGCAGACCAAAACCGATTTGTGCATCAAATGCACCGAGCAGTGCTGCAAACGGCTGACTCCATCTCTTTGGATCTTCACTCATTCTGCGGAAATACTCCTGGAAGGTGAAGCGTACTTTCCTGTAGTCACCACCGGCGGTCACGATACGGGAAAGGGATTCCAGTACGGCATATACCGATCCGTGATATGGACTCCAGGAGGATAAGTACGGATCAAATCCGTAGGACATCATGGTTACGGTATCGCATTTTCCTTTCAGAACCGGAAGTTTGGCAACCATGCTCTGTGTCTCGGTCAGCTGATAGCGGCCGCCGTATGGCATGTAGACACTTCCCGCACCGATGGAACCGTCAAACATCTCGACAAGTCCCTTCTGGGAACATACATTAAGATCCGCAAGCATGGCAAGCCATGCTGATTTGTTGTCGTTTTTCTGTAATGCATCTGCAACTTTCGGAAGTTCGATCTTTTTAAAGAAGTTGTCTTCCTCTTTTGGCATCTCGACTTCGACATCTGCTTCCTGATGCGCACCGTTGGTATCGAGGAATGCACGGGAAATATTGACAATGTCTTTTCCTCTCCACTCTAAGATCAGTCTCGGCTCCTCGGTAACAACTGCCACCTCGGTTGCTTCAAGGTTTTCTTCTTTTGCATAAGCAAGGAACTGCTCGACATCCTGCGGAGCGACAACCACTGCCATACGCTCCTGAGACTCGGAGATTGCAATCTCCGTTCCATCCAGACCGGCATATTTCTTCGGTACTTTATCCAGATTCACGCGCAGTCCGTCTGCAAGCTCACCGATGGCTACCGATACACCGCCGGCACCGAAATCGTTACATTTTTTGATAATATGGCTGACTTCTTCTCTGCGGAACAGGCGCTGCAGTTTACGCTCAGTCGGTGCATTACCTTTCTGTACCTCGGCACCACATACAGACGTAGACTGTGTGTTATGTGCCTTGGAAGATCCGGTTGCTCCACCGATACCGTCACGTCCGGTACGTCCGCCCAGAAGGATAATCTTATCTCCCGGATCAGATGTCAGTCTCTGTACGGCACGTCTCGGTGCGGCACCCATGACAGCACCGATCTCCATACGTTTTGCTACATAATCCGGATGGTAAACTTCTTTGACATATCCGGTTGCCAGTCCGATCTGATTTCCATAAGAGCTGTAACCTCTGGCTGCCTCACGCACGATCTTCTTCTGTGGCAGCTTGCCCGCAATCGTATCTTTTACGGATACGGTCGGATCTGCGGCTCCGGTCACACGCATTGCCTGATACACATAAGTTCTTCCGGAAAGCGGATCACGGATGGCTCCGCCTAAACAGGTAGCAGCACCACCGAACGGCTCAATCTCGGTCGGATGGTTGTGTGTCTCGTTCTTAAAGTTTACAAGCCACTCCTCTGTCTTTCCATCTACTTCCACCGGTACCACGATGGAACATGCATTGATCTCGTCAGATTCTTCCTGATCTGCAAGTTTTCCTTCTTTTTTCAGACGTTTCATGGCAAGCAGTGCCAGATCCATCAGGCAGACAAACTTGTCATCGCGTCCCGCATACAGTTTCTTGTGGGTATCAAGATATTCTTCGTAAGTTTTTTTGATTGGTGCCTGATAAAATCCTTCATCAAACTTCACATTTTTAAGTTCTGTCGAGAAGGTGGTATGACGACAATGGTCACTCCAGTAAGTATCAAGCACGCGGATCTCTGTCACGGACGGATTCCGCTTCTCGGTATTTTTGAAGTAATTCTGGATATGTAAGAAATCCTTAAAGGTCATGGCAAGATTTAAAGAGCTGTACAGTTCCTTTAAGTGTGCTTCTGCCATGTCGATAAATCCGTCGAAAACTGCCACGTCTGCCGGCTCATCGAAATTCTGTACGAGGGTATCCGGCTTGTCCATACCGGTCTCACGGGAATCTACCGGATTGATACAATACTTTTTGATCGCCTCTAACTCATCCTCTGTGATGTCACCCTTGATCACATAGGTCGTCGCGCTGCGGATGATCGGCTCCTCATCCTCATTTAAAAGCTTCACGCACTGCTCTGCGGAATCCGCTCTCTGGTCGAACTGTCCCGGCAGGAATTCTACGGAAAATACGTTTCCGCCTTCTGCGTCAAAGTTCTCCTCATAAATATCATCCACTGGCGGCTCGGAAAATACCGTCTGCAATGCCTTCTGGTAAGTGGCATCCGATACATTTTCCACATCATAACGGATCAGAACACGCACCTGATCTGCAGCGATTCCGAGATAATGCTTTACCTCATGTTTTAATTCCTTTGCCTTTACGGCAAAATCCGGTTTCTTTTCTACGTACACACGACGTACATTGCCCATTGGATTTACCTCCTTCTTTTGCGAAACGGAATGCCCCCTGCATTCGGGGGCATTCTATTGATCTTTATGTTATTGTATCATGGGTTGACAATTAAGTAAAATTAATATCGCTTACGATATCTATTACCTGTTCTTATGAAATTACTGTACGGTAATTGCACTGTCCGTTACAACGCCCGGAATGTCCGGTTCCGGCTGATCGGTACCCGGGTTTGGATTTACAAAATTAATCTTTACTTTCAGCTTTCTGGATTTATTTCCTGCCGTATCTTTGGCATATACGGTCACGCTATAAGTTCCATAGGTTCCTCTTTCCATAGCGGTAACTGCCTTATGTGCTTCTCTGGCATCCACGAAAACATATTTTGACGCAAGTTTTTTGCCCAGATCTTTTGCCACTACATCTGCCTTAATTGCAGAAACCAGTTTTTCTTTGGAAACGGCTTTATTGTAGGTCAGTGTCTTTCGCTTCAGGCTGATGGATGGTGCTTTCGTATCTTTTACGGTAATTACGATGCTCTTTTGGGTCTTGTTTCCTTTGGCATCTTTTGCGGTGTATGTAATCTTATATTTTCCGGTCTTTGCCGCATTGACTTTTCCGGAAACGGTAAATTTAAGTGTCTTACCTCTGTAATCGGTAGCTTTCACACCCTTTTTCAGATCTACTTTGCTGTTTGTTCTCTCGATGGTTTTATTCTTGATTCCCTTAATCGTCGGGCGAAGTTTCAGCCATGGATTTCTCGGATCCGGATCGGTCGGATCCCATCCGCGGTACGGACTGTTTACATCAATACGGATCGGGGTAGGCTTGCCCAATGGTCCCGGATCTTTGCTGTCATAGATGGTTACTTTGGTTCCTACCGGGCAGTTGTCATAGATCCACTTGGCATCTTCCACATTCAGACGGACACATCCGTGGGATGCCGTCTGTCCCAGACGGTTATAAGAATTGTATGCCAGCCTGCTCGGGTCCTGTGCACTGTAAAACACAGAGTGGAACAGCACACCACCGTGAATACGGCTGCAATACTGTCCGTACACACCGCCCATAAGTGTATGCCAGCGGTATTTTGTCGGAATCGAAAATGTTCCTGTCGGGGTGGCATTGTTGACACCGACCGAGCAGGCAAATGCTTTGACCGGTTTGGTATATTTGCCTTTGGAATCAAGTGCATATACGGTCACACAGTTCTGCTGACGATTGATTTTAATGTAATATGGCAGTTTTGCTGCCTGAGTTGTAACGGGTGTTCCTGCGAACACAAGCAGCATGAGTGCCGCCATCAATCCGCATAAGGTTTTCAAAATTCCCTTTTTCATGATAATCTCCTTTTCTCTCCTTTGTGAAAGGTATATAATATATCCTATACTATACTATACTACTGAGGATATGATCGATGGATATCAATTATGAATTATACAAGGTTTTCTATTATGTTGCAAGCTCTCTCTCATTTTCGGATGCAAGTAAGAAGCTTTTTATCTCCCAGTCAGCGGTCAGCCAGTCTATCAAAACATTAGAGCGCAAGCTGGGACAGCCGCTTTTTATCCGCAGCACAAAAAAAGTGCAGCTGACTCCTGCCGGTGCTCTGCTTCTGAAACATGTGGAACCTGCCATGAATCTGATCTCACGCGGCGAAAGCCAGCTTTTAGAATCCGGCTCTCTTGGTTTAGGACAGCTGCATATCGGTGCCAGCGACACGATCTGCCGCTATTTTCTTCTGCCGTATCTGCAGAAATTCCATCGGAAATTCCCGGATGTTCCGATTAAAATCACCAATGCCAGCTCGATGGGCTGTGTAGACCTGTTAGAGCAGCGCCGGGTAGATCTGATTATCACAAATTTTCCAAACCCGCATCTGAATCCTTCCTATATTCAGAAAACGGTTGGCTCTTTCTCGGATGTGTTCGTCGCCAATCCGGCATATTTTGATCTGGCGGACCGCATCGTTCCTTTCTCGGAGCTTGGCACCTATCCGCTCATGATGTTAGACCGCAAGAGCACAACGAGTGAGTTTCTGCACCACATTTTCCTGCAGCATCAGCTGGAACTGCTGCCTCAGGTAGAGCTCAGCAGCAACGATCTGCTCATTGACATGGCCCGCATCGGTCTTGGAATTGCTTTTATCCCGGATTTTTGTCTGAAACACAAGCCGGAGGATCTCTTTCTCGTCCACACGCAGGAAACGATCCCGCAGCGGCAGCTGGTGGCTTCGTTAAACCCTACCCTTCCGGTTTCTGCCTCCACCGAAGAGTTTTTAAAGCTCCTTCCGGACGTCTGACCAGAACCGGCTCACTTCTTCCCGCAGCTGCGGCAGACCACAGACGCTTCTCTTTTCCCATTCTCTCGGAAAAAGCGCTCCGTATTCGCGCTGCAGGAAACGTTCATCCAGCAGAAGGATCACGCCGCGGTCCTCGCTGGTCCGGATCACGCGCCCTGCTGCCTGCAGGACTTTGTTCATTCCCGGATAGCGGAACGCATAGTCAAATCCGGACAATCCCCGCTCATCATAATAATTCTTTAAAATTTCACGTTCATCGCTGACCTGCGGAAGTCCGGTTCCCACGATGATGGCACCGATCAGCCGGTCGTTTTTCAGATCAATGCCTTCCCCGAAAATTCCACCCATCACACAGAACGCAACGAGTGCCCCCTGGCGCTCTTTTTCAAATTCTTCCAAAAACGCTTCTCTTTCGTGTTCTTTCATATTACTATGCTGCATCAGAATCTCGCACGAATCGGCCGCCTTCCCGGCAAAGACCTCATATACATCCTGCATCAGCCGGTAAGACGGGAAAAACACCATGTAATTTCCCTGCTGTGCTTCTGTGACTGCACCGATATAGTCCGCGATTTTTTCGTATTCTTTTCTGTTCCTCCGCGTATATTTTGTGCTCACATCCCGGCCAAATGCGAGAAGTCTCTGTGTCTGGGCAAACGTACTCTGCGCATAAATGGCATAGTTATCCTCGTCCGTGGAAAGTAGCCGCTTGTAGTATCCGATCGGCAGGAGCGTTGCGGAGAAAAAGATCGTGGAATTGCTTTTATCGATGCATTTCTGCAGATTGACCGACGGATCTACGCAAAAGAGCCGGATCCGGAACTGGCCTTCCTCCGTCATCTGGCTGTAGATCACGTAATGGTCATCCACCAGATCATAGATATTCAGGAAATTGCGCAGCGCAAAGTAAAAATCCAGCACCGTTTTCTTCTCCGGAAATTCCCGCGGTTTTTCCAAAAATTCATCCATCTTGGAGGCCAGCCGCATAAGGTGGAAGGTCAACGTTCCCACACTGTCCAGAATCTGGTAGTGCTCACACTCACGTTTCATTTCCAGCATGGCTTTGTTGCATTTGTCCAGGATACGGCAGATCGTACGGCTGTGCGCTTTCATGATCCGCTTCACTGCAAGCACGTCTTCTTTGTACAGATCGGCACTGTACATCTCCCTGCTGCGATCCACGAGGTTATGTGCCTCATCCACCAGGAACAGATAGTCTCCCTTTATCCCCTCCTGAAAAAAGCGTTTCAGATATACATTCGGATCGAATACGTAATTGTAATCACAGACAATATTGTCCGCCCAGGTTGCCACATCCAGACTCATCTCAAACGGGCACACCTGATATTCTTTCGCCTGCGCTAAAACTTCCTCTCTGGTAAACAGGTTGGATTTCTGCAAGAGATCAAACACCGCATCGTTCACCCGGTCAAAATGTCCCTTTGCATATGGACAGTTTACCGGGTTGCAGTCCATCTCTTCACACAGGCAGAGTTTTTCTTTGGCTGTGATCTGGATGACTTTGGCACGGTATCCCTGTTCTTCCAGCAGTGCGAACGTTTCTTTTGCCACAGTTGCTGTGATGGTCTTTGCCGTGAGATAAAAGATCCGGTCTGCCAGCCTTTCTCCCACTGCTTTTACCGCCGGAAAGATTGTGGAAATTGTTTTGCCCACTCCGGTCGGTGCCTCGATAAACAGGTTCTTCCCCCGCAGAATGGTGCGGTAAACATCGGCAACCAGCTTCTTTTGTCCCTGCCGGTAGGGAAATGGAAACTCGAGTGTATGAATACTCTCCTGCCGCTGTTTTTTCCATGCGATCTGCCAGTCTGCCCATTTCCGATAATCTTCGATCAGATGCGTAAACCACACGGTCAGTGTCTCAAATGTATAAATTTCCCGGAAATACCGAATTTCTTCCGTATCCAGATTGCAGTAGGTCATCTGCACGCCGATCCGCTCCAGACGGTTCTGTTTCGCATAGATATACGCATAGCACATTGCCTGGGCTTTATGCACGTAGACCGGCTGTTCCATTGCCGCAACGTTTCTATATACACCCTTGATCTCATCGATGAAGCTGATTTCTTCTTCCGGAGGGATTTCCGCCGCAAACTCCATCTCCGGTTGCAGCACAGACTCCGTCGCAACCGGCAGATCCGGCTGAAATTTTCCATAAGCGATTCCGTCTGCACGTCCTTCCACGACCAGTACGTAATCGTTGGCTTTCCATTCAATTTTCAGCGGTACTTCCGCCTGGTAGGAGGTGTCCATGCTTTTTTGAATTTTCCGGTGGATACGGCTGCCTTCCATCATGGCCTCTGCACTCGCCAGCTTTCCGGCACGATTATCGATATCTCCTGCCCGGAAAATAAACTCTACCAGATTTCTCACAGATATATGTAATTCCTGCATGTACACTTCCTTTCTCCCGCGGGTATTTTCCTGTTGTATGAAGCGGGTTTTTATTTGTTCCATTATTTTACAATAAAAAGCCCCGCTCCGGAATACGGAGCGGGACTTAAAGTTCCATAGTCACGATATTATAATTGTATTATGCCACTGCAAATTTAGCAACTACGTTTTCGAAATTTTCATTCTTTCCACCGTAGCAAACCTGAAGATTCTTTTTTACACCAAGTCCAATCATACCAAGCAATGACTTTGCATCAATGAATGTTCTGTCACATTTTACATCAATATCAAAATCACAACCACCCGCTGCACGTACAAAATCCTTAACTTCATCCATATCTGATAACCGAATTACTTTAACAGTTTCATACATAATCCAACACCTCTTTCTACCTTTAAACAACATACTTTTATTATCATCCCCAAGTTTAGAAAAGATTATGCCACTTTTTTTCTCATCTGTCAAAGTTGTGCAAACTTCGCATTTCTCCGGTTTTTCCTGCATAATGACGGTAATCGCGCAACCGTTTCCATCAGATTCTTACCGTTTTTTTTCGTGTATTTATATTTATACCTGCTATCTTATGCAATTTCTCCAAAAAATTGCCTTTCCAATGACCAAAACAAGCATTTTTTGATGAAAACTATTTTTATCAAAGTGGTTTCCCACTTTTTTTCAGAATATCCACATATAATTCTCCGATCGGACTGACCTTTATCCCCTTGTGCCGGATATAGCCAATCCGCATCTTTTCGCTCTCTGCCAGCGGCACTGCCGCATAATCATTTCCGTTTAATTCTTCACAGATAATCCCGGAACAGAGCGTATAACCATTCAGCCCAACCATCAGATTCAGCATGGTCGCCCGGTCATCCGCATGGATCATCTTCTTATATTCATAGGTACTTTTCATCTCTTCGGCAAAATAAAAGGAATTATTTTTCCCCTGTTCGAACACAAGACATGGATATTCCTGCAGTTCTTTCATGGAAATTACATCCCTTTGTGCCAGCGGATGTCCTTTCCACAGATATACATAGGTGTCACAGGTAAACAGTTCTTCAAAAATTACATCATTTTCCCTGAAAAGTTTCTGTAGTACTGCTTCATTAAATTTGCTCAGGAAAAGAATCCCCAGCTCACTTTTCATGTTGCGCACATTTTCGATTACCTGATTCGTCTGTGTCTCATGCACGGCAAATTCATATTCTTCCATTCCCACCGCCTTGACCACTTCCACAAATGCCTTGACCGCAAAGGTATAATGCTGCATCGACACGGAAAATTTCTTTTTGGATGCAGACGAAATATAACGGGATTCCAGTAAATGATACTGCTCCACGACCTGCTTGGCATATCCGATAAATTCCTCTCCCTCTGGTGTAAGCACGATTCCCCTGTTGGACCGGATAAAAATGGTGATTCCTGCTTCTTCTTCCAGTTCGCGCACAACCGCAGACAGATTGGGCTGTGAGACAAACAATTTTCGGGATGCTTCGTTCATGGAACGGCTTTCTGCAATCGTAATTACCTGATGTAACTGCTGTAGGGTCATAGGTCTTACCTCTTTTCCTTAAGCAAATGATCTGTTATATACCGGACAAGGATCTGAAGTATCCATGCAATCACAATGGAACTGCATACCAGCACCAGTTCGTAACGCAGACGGCATGTATGAAATGCTGCTCCCTTCATAAATTTTCGTATGGTAACATGTACCAGATACAATTCCAGCGAATGAGCACCAAACCATTCCAGTATTCTTATAACCGGGCGCATAGATAACTGGGAAAAGATCCAGGCAATTCCCGCACAACATGAGATATTAAAAATTCCGGTCACATACCTTGCAAAAATAGGAGATCCACTTGGAAGCATGGTGAGCAAATAGCCGGATAACGCAAAAAGAATCAACCATTTCCAATAACTTTCCCTTTTTTCATAACTGGATCTGCCATAAAAACAGCCCGCTATAAAAACAGGCAGACGAAGCAAAGCAATATTTACATTTCCAAACACCTCTTTCTCATATAATGCAATTACAAGTGCCAATACGGTAACAGCACTTACCAGGGAAATCAGCCGGATCTCTCCATCTATTGCGTCCCGTGCGCTATCCACAATCTGAAAGATATAGGGATAAATCAAATAGCATAACAGCATAAGTCCAATATACCAGTAAAGCCTGTCTCCATCACTGAAAAATGTGATAAATGTGAAGTCTTTTATGGCTTCTCCCCATCCTGTTTTATTTACACAGACATCCAGTAAAATATAAGAGGGTACGGCTACGATGCAATAAGGAATCAGAATTCTTTTTAATCTTCTTATGTAAAAACTTCTAACATCTGATCTTTTTTTCATGGAATAATATAACCCCAGACCAGAAAAGAATAAAAATGCATCCACACTTGATGATGAAATATATCTCCAAAAGAAGGAAATCCAGCCACTAAAATGATAGGAGTAATAATGACAGTCATCCGTAAAATGAAAAACTATAATCAATATGATGGATATTCCCATTAACGCCCCCCGGTATTGCGAAAGCACGCTGTTATTTGTTTTTTTCATATAATTCTCCTTTATAAAAATTTAATTTAAATTACTATAAATAAAAAAACACCTAAACAGGTGTTTTTAAAGAGCAGGGGATGAGAGAATCGAACTCCCACCAAAGGTTTTGGAGACCCCTATCATACCATTTGACCAATCCCCTATATGAGAAAACAACGTAGACAAGTACGCTGCTAACTTCTTATTCATGAAATGTTTGTACTTTCAAAACTTCATACAGATTTAACCG
>UMDK01053518.1_pt1 | contig 16203 bp, 9 predicted proteins | sample 1964461 | NCBI WGS metagenome assembly UMDK01 (sample SAMEA4835991, study PRJEB28245) | human gut metagenome | biome: gut microbiome; material: fecal sample | place: Denmark | collected 2008 | reverse complement strand
CAGCCAATAAAGACGGAATAGATCTTATAGCAGTTGTTATGGCGGCACCGACAAGCAAGATACGATTCAGTGATGCGATAACGCTTCTTAATTATGGTTTTAGTGTGTGCAGTATATATAAAGATGAAGAACCGCTTGATACAGAGAGCATTAAAATCTCATCGGGCAGGCAGGATAAGATTAAGATAACAAAGGAAAAAGACTATTCATATATGTTCATTAATAAATATAACAATGATGATATAAGACGGGAGTGCATAATTAATGATAATATTAAAGCTCCATTAAAAGAGGGTGATGAGGTAGGCGTTATTAAATATTATTACAATGAGGCTTATATTGGAAGTGTTAAGATAATAAGCTGCGAAAATGTTGATACAGCAGGCTTTATGGACACGGTTAAGAAAATATTTAAAAGCTTACTTTAATTAAAGTAGTGCCATTTGCCGTATAATATGCTATATTATTAAATAATATTCATTAAGGGAATCACAAGGACACAATTATGGATTTATTTGATTATATGCGAAAGACTAATCAGGAGAATGATTCTCCTCTTGCGATGAGATTAAGACCAAGAACTTTGGAAGAAGTTGTAGGACAACAGCATATTGTTGGTAAGGATAAGCTTTTATACAGGGCTATAAAGGCGGATAAATTAAGCTCTATTATATTTTATGGACCTCCTGGAACTGGAAAGACTACATTAGCCAAGGTTATTGCCAATACGACAAGTGCGGATTTCTGTCAGATTAATGCTACAGTAGCAGGCAAGAAAGAGATGGAAGATGTTGTAGAGAGGGCGAAAAATAATCTTGGAATGTATGGTAAGAAGACAATACTTTTTGTAGATGAGATACATAGGTTTAATAAGGGGCAGCAGGATTATCTTCTGCCATTCGTGGAAGACGGAACTATTGTGCTTGTTGGTGCAACAACAGAAAATCCATATTTTGAGGTTAATGGAGCCTTGATTTCAAGGTCTATAATATTTGAGTTAAAGCCATTGTCAAAGGAAGATATCAAAGAGATACTAAAGAGAGCTGTATACGATAAAGAAAGAGGTATGGGAAGCTACAAGGCTGACATAGATGATGAGGCTTTGGAGTTTCTTGCTGATATAGCAAATGGCGATGCAAGAAGTGCACTTAATGCGATAGAACTTGGAATACTTACAACTGACAGGTCAGATGACGGACTTATACATATAGATTTAAAGACAGCAGAACAGTGTATACAAAAAAGGGCTGTCCGATATGATAAGACGGGTGATAATCATTATGATACCATATCAGCATTTATTAAAAGTATGAGGGGGTCTGACCCTGATGCAGTAAGTTATTATCTGGCAAAGATGTTATATGCAGGTGAAGATATAAAGTTTATTGCAAGAAGAATAATGATATGTGCAAGTGAAGATGTAGGCAATGCAGACCCTTACGCATTAGTTGTTGCTACGAATGCAGCACTTGCAGTTGAGAGGATAGGTATGCCGGAGGCAAGGATAATTCTTTCACAGGCGGCGTTATATGTTGCCTGTGCACCTAAGAGCAACTCTTGTTATATGGCAGTTGACAAGGCTATGGAACTTGTTAAGACAACCAAGACAGCACCTGTGCCGGCACATTTGCAGGATGCACATTATAAGAGTGCTTCAAAGTTAGGACACGGCATAGGTTATAAATATGCACACGATTATCCTAACCACTATGTGAAGCAACAGTATTTACCTGATGGACTTGAGAACGTAAAGTTCTATGAACCAACAGATAATGGCTATGAGAAGCAGATAAAGACACATTTAAAAAAGATTAATTCGGAGACGTAGAACTGATGAGAGAGTATATTAACAGACTTTCAAGAGGAAAGTTCAGATATGACATTCCAGATATAATACAACCTGATGATGTTATTATAGAAGATGTTATCTGTGACACAATACATAATGCAGAATTTCATATACAGGCGCAAGATGTAATTAAGGGGGTAGTATACTCTGATAATGCCAAGGTGACAGTGCTTACACCGTCATTTGCGGGAAAAGACAGTTATATTAAATACGTTATAGATGCAAGGGGACTTTCAGAGGGGGACAGCATAGAAGGAGAGTTCACGCTTGTTACTAATGCTGGAGAGAAAGAGGTATTATACAGCTTTACAGCAGTTAAAGAAACAGTAGATACAAGCCTTGGAAAAGCGGATAACCTGTTCCATTTTACTAATCTTGTGCAGGTTAATAAAGAAGAAGCAGTAAGCTTATACAGATCCGATAAATTCAAAAAAATATTCTTACAGGGTGATGATGTATTAAATAATCTTTACGATGTCCTGTATGACAGAGAAAATGTATATGAGTCAATGGAGGAGTTCTTAATAGCAATTAAGAAAAAGTCTGCTCTTACTTTCAGTGTTGATAATAATATAAGAGATTATAATATAGATGGTGCTAACGAAAAGGACAGCATAATTATAGAAAAGAACGGCTGGGGCTATATAAAGCTTGACGTACAGTGTGAAGCACCATTTATTAAGATGAAAAGAGGAATAATAACTTCTGATGATTTCATAGGTGATGTATATGAGCTGGATTATATAATAGATGATAAGCTTCTTCATGCAGGCAATAACTATGCGTATATTATAATAAGCTCTTACAGTCATCAGGAAGTAATAGAGATTACAATAAATGGAAAAGAGATTGTTAATGACAGCGGCTTTGATGAACACAGAGAGATAAGAACTGCAAAGAGCAGGCTTACAGCAGAATATCTCCAGTTCAGAATGAAACGCATAACCAAGCAGGAATGGGTTATTAACACTAATAAAATTCTTGACAGAGTTCGTGGATTGAAGAAATCGGACATAATATTTGACGTATTGCAGGCTGGTGTTAATTTTATATCAGGTGATGATTACAATGGAAGCAGAATTCTTGAGAACATTAAGGACAGGGTATTAAGCGATGTTGATAATCATATTGAGTTATACAGTCTTTACCTTTATGTAAGCACGCTTGAAAGAAAAGATGCAGGATATACATCAGATGTAGCCCAGATAGTTACAGAGTGTTATGAACACGGATATGACAGCTGGGTGCTTTTGTGGATATTATTCTATATAGACGGACAGTCTGAGAATAACAAGAGCATTAAGCTTATAAGAATAAAGGATTGCTTTAATGATGGCTGTATAAGCCCGGTTATGTATTTAGAGGCACTTAATATATATAATGCACAGCCAGAGCTGTTAAGGCTGTTTAACAGATTTGAGATTCAGGTGATAGCATTTGGTATAAAGTACAATATGATTACAGAAAAGCTTGCAAAGCAGGCAGCGGCTGTAATTGCCAATGAAAGAATTACTAATAAAGATAATATAGAGATATTAAAAAAACTTTATACAATATATGAAGAAGATGACATATTAGAAGTATTAATATCACATATGGTAAGGGAAGGAATAGCTGGTGAGGAAGCATTTCCATTTTATGAGAAAGCGGTTCTTAGAGGCATAAGAATAACAAGATTATATGAGTTCTATATGGCAAGCATAAAGAAAGATATAAAGGTGAGAATTCCAAGAATTGTCCTTTTGTATTTTACATATGATTCAGGTATTAATTATGAATGGAAGTCCTTCTTATATGCCAATGTTGTCTATAATAAAGCATTCTATAAGGATATATATGATTCGTACGAGCAGATGATAGAACTGTATCTTTATGAGCAGTTAAAGGCCGGCTGTATCAATAATGACCTTATGTATCTTTACAGACAATTTTTAAAGCCACAGCTTATCAATAATGAAACAGCAGAATATGCGGTTAAGTTAAGATTTATGTATCGTGTAACTGCTGATTGCAGTAAAGTAAAAGCTGTTATAGTAAAATGCGGCTATATGAAAGAGCCTGCAATATATGAGATGACAGGCAATGATATATATATTCCGCTTTATATCTCTAACTGTTCTATGGCATTTATCTGTACGGACGGAGTTATAAGAAGAAACACTGTCAATTATGAGATAGAAAAGATATTAGAAGAACCACTGGATATAACATTGTTAGATGAATATGACATTGAAGAGCCATATATAGCTTTATTCAGAGCAGATTATTGCAGAAAGAAGCATATATATAATGCGGATACACCATCTATATATAAGAAAGCGGCGATGGTTAAAGGAGTTACATACGAATACCGACAACTTATTAATTCGTGGCTTATTGAATATTATAAAGAATATTATGAAGGTGAAACCTTTAATGATGAGTACAGTGACCTTATTAAAGATGGTCTTGATATCAATACGGCACAGGGGCTTATTGAAATACTTTTGGAGTACGGAATGTATTATGAGGCAAGGGAACTTATGGAACGCTACGGCTATACAATAGTTCCAGCAGGCAAGATGTTTAAGTTCATAGTACACGAGCTTACTGCTTCGGTTAATAAGGAAAGCTATAAAGATATATTGTGTGAATATGTGTTCAGGAATCATCTGTATAATGAGCTGGTACTTGAATATATGGTTGATAATTATAATGGTTCAGACAAGGATATGTACAGGTTGTGGAAGAGTGCATCTGATTTTGGCGTAAATATTAAAAATCTTTCTGAGAGGGTTATCTCACAGTATATGTTTACTCAGGATAAAGATTATTATGATAAGCTTACACAGGTATTTACAGATTATTATAATAAAGGTGCATCACAGCTGATAGCCAAAGCATATATAGCTTATAATTCATTTTTATATTTTATTAAAGGAAAAAATGTAAGTGACATAACATTTATGGTTGTAAAAGAATGTTACAAAGATAAGATTGGTGTTCCTGTAATATGCCTTGCTGCGTGGCTTAAAAAAGTATCAGAGAATATAAAAGAATTGAATAAACCGGACATTAAAGACGTAGCACAGAACATTCTTGATGAATTATGTGCAAAAGAGATAATCTATGATTATTATAAACGTTTTAATGGTGTTCTTAATATACCGTATAATGCATGTGGTGTTACAGTGATTGAGTATTATGGCAATCCTGATAATAAAGTTGTCATTAATTATAAAGTCAATGATGCTAAAGAATATGCAAGTGCAGTTATGAAATGTGATAACTGCGGAGTATTTACATACAGACTTTCATTGTTCTATAACGACAAGGTTATATATAATTATACAATTGGAACAGACACTAATACGAAGGAATATAACATATTGTACGATAACCTTAATGATGGAGATAATAAGGGCAGATTTGATGCAATTAATGAATGTCTTGCAAGCGAGGAGCTAAGGGATATGGTTACATTAAAGAAGCTTATGGAAAGCTATGCAGTAGAAGATTATGTGACAAAGCAGTTGTTTGTACCAGAGAATATGAGGCAGTAAGACTAAATTCCTGCTAAGAATGGAGATAGTTATGAACGATACAGATTTGATAATAGGAGTGGAGCTGCTTGAGGATAATATACAGATGTGTGTGTATGACAGTGAGTTAAAAGCACCAGTGGCAGCAGATACCGAAAAAGACAAAACTTTATCAGAGAATATAAAAGCTGTTATTAATAAGAAAAATGCCAGCAGTGTAGCTTCTATATGTGTTGTTGTTCCTGATTTTACCAAAGATACACTGGAGATTGTAAAGGAGGAGCTGTACAATGCAGGTGTTGCAAATGAGCAGTACCAGATAATAAGCAGAATAGAAAGCTTTGCATATTATGCGTACAGCCAGAAGAAGGAACTTTATCAGAATGGTACAGTGCTTATGGATTACAATGCTTCGGGAATTGATGTATACAGATTGTACTGCAATAAGATTGGTGATATGCAGTACATATTACAGGAGCATACATTAAGCCAGCCTGAAGGAAGTACAATAGAAAAGGCTTCACATTCCGTTACCTTGTATATGACAGAATATTTTAAGAAGCACAGGGCTTCAAGTGTATATCTTACAGGTATGGGATTTGATGTGGACAGGCTTCCAGATGAATTCACCAAAGTATTAGTTGCAGGAAGAAAAGCATTTGTTGGGCAGAATTTATATGTAAGAGGTGCGTGCTTTGCAGCGTTGGAGTATATATCTCCACAGGTATTTGGTAATGTGTGCCTTCTTACAGATGGCAGGATAAAAGCTGATATTGAAACGGATATATCAGAACACGGACGTCCTATGAAGTTTAGAATTGTCAAAATGGGAACTAACTGGTATATGGCAGAAAGAACAATTGATTTTATTATTGAAGATGTGTCGGTTATAAATTTCCAGATTATATGGCCGGACGGAAAATATATAGAAAAGCAGGTTGATATAAGCTCTATTCCTTACAGGGAAGGAAAGACAACAAGAATATCAATGAATGTAAAGGCATCTTCACAGGATAAATGTATTGTTACAGTAAAAGACCTTGGTTTTGGTGAGATATATCAGGCATCGGATAGTGTTATAGTTGAAGAACTGGATTTAAGTGAGGCAGATGTATGAGTGCAATGATTTTGTGCAGGGGGAAGGTTGCAGACAATCCTTTATATATAATGCAGTCAGGTATCAGATTGTATACAGAAGAAGAACTGTGTTATTATATTTACAATAATATATATATACTTACTAATGATTTTATCAATGATGAGCTTATAACATTTCTTAGGGATGAAGTGGGAAATACAGCACTTGCCCAGAGATTAACCATAATGAAAAGTAATAATGAGCTGTTGGCAAGTATGCTTGTCACAATACTTAAATCAGTTGATTATTATTCTTTGGAACAGATTGAAAAGATAAGCGAAATACTGAATACGCTTGATAATCAGAATGCTTATGAAAGACTTGGATTAAGAGGGGACAGTTTTCTTTCTAATGAGTGCTTCTATAAGGCGGTTGACTGTTATAAGCAGATTATAGATGAATACAGCAATGCTGCCCCGGCAGCGTTCTTAGCAGGTGTGTACCATAATATGGGTGTTGCACTTGCAAGAATGTTCTTATATAATGAGGCTTCATACAGCTTTATGAAAGCATATGAGATAGGACAGCATAAGAATTCATACAAGTGTTACCTTGCGGCAAAGTGGTTTATGGATAAAGACGGAAGTGTTATTAATGAAGATGTGCCAGAGGAGGAGTATATCATAAGAAGAAAGATAGAACAGCTTATGGATAATGCTGCTTATCAGGACGAGATTAGAAAGCTTAATGACACAGAGAAGTATAAAAATGCAGGAGATGTGGCAGGGTATCATAAAGTATTAGATGATATTCTTACCAATTGGAAACAGGATTATTATAAATATACTGCGAGGTGATAAGACAAGTGGGATTATTCAAATTCTTAAAAAATAATTATGACAGTGATGAGGATTTAAAAGACCTTGAGGAGCTTGTGTATGAAGATGAGAATGGATTTAGAAATAAACGTTCTATTAATGATATGATACACAGCTATCAGGTGGGTTCGTATACTGGCAGTAATCATAATGATGATCTGGAAGAAGAATTATATAAGACGGCTGGCAGTGATGCATCTGCTGATGAATCCAGAGGGCTGACAGAAAAGACTAAGAAACAGCAGGCAGATGTGTTAAAGGAAGAAGAAAAATATGACCACCTGCTTAACAGTATACAGGCACAGACGCTTATAAGAACAGTTGATAAGGTTAATCTTGGCAGAGCGGTCAATAATACGCAGGATAATCTTGAAGAGGTTGACACGGCAGGATTTACAGGCTCAGAGGTTGGGAGCTTTGTTAAAAGCCAGTGTGATATTATGGAGGGAGCTTCAAGATATATAGAGAATGCCAAGGTAGAATATGACAGTGTAACTGATTATTATGAGGATATACAAAGAATCGAGAATGCACCGGAAGATATAAAGCTTAAGCTTATGTATGCGGCAGACCGTGTTGATAATCTGTCGGTTGACAGACGTATTTTTAAATCACCGGAGAACAAGCTTTCCAACAAAGTGTACCGTATGATGGAATCTTATGAGGAAGATTTTCCAGAGGCACTTGTAAAGCTGAGGCACGATGAAGAAGATTACAATACAGTATTAAAGAATGTAAGAATGATTAAGGGTGAGAGGTCAATGTATCGTATAGAGGCAAATGACCTTGTGAAAAAACAGCTTAGAATTAAGAAGTATTCAGTACTTATGCTGGCACTTCTTGTAGGGGTGTTTGTTATATTTCTTCTTATATCAGCGGCTTCACCAGATGATGAACACATTGGAATGTTCATAACAGTTGTAATACTTGCACTTACGCTTTCGCTTGGTCTGTTTGCTTATCTTAAATCAACAGAACGAAAAGTGTATGTGACAGAGGTAAAGCTTAATAAAGCAACAGCACTTCTTAATAAGTACAAGATAAAGTATGTAAATGCTGTAAATGTGCTTGAATATGAATATAGCAAATATGCGGTAAAGAGTGCATTTGAGCTTGAGCAGAAGTTTCAGGCATATGTTGAGATGAAAGATGAACAACGTAAAATACTTGAGATAACAAGTAATCTTAATGAGGCAGAAGCGGAGCTTACAGATATATTAAGACAGCTTGGTGTAATTGATACACATATATGGATAGGACAAGTTAAGGCGATACTTAATCCTAAAGAAATGGTAGAGGTAAGACATAATCTTTCCATAAGACGCCAGAAGTTAAGAGAACAGATAGAATATAATGAATCAAGAATAGAAGATGCAAGAAATAATATTAAAAATGTGACTAAAAAGAATAAGGTGCATGCCAAGGAAGCTATGCAGGTTCTTGAGATTTATGAGAAAAGACATAAGAATAATTAAAATAATACTTGCGAAATATGAGCATTGTGTTACAATTGAGAGTGGTTTTTTGCGAAATGATTAACAATGTGTAAATAGCGCAAGAAGGAGGATAAGATGAAAGAAAGACTTGATGCAATCAAAGAAAATGCGTTGTCACAGATAAAGGCAACAGATTCTCTTGATAAGTTAAATGATATCAGAGTTGCTTTTCTTGGTAAAAAAGGCGAGCTTACAGAAGTTTTAAAAGGTATGAAGGAGGTAGCTCCTGAGGACAGACCTAAGGTTGGCCAGATTGTCAACGAAACAAGACAGGCAATTGAAGAAGTATTAGAGGCTGCCAAGAAAGAGCTTGCTGCCAAGAAGAGAGAGCTTCAGATGAAGGCAGAGGTAATTGATGTAACACTTCCAGCCAAGAAAGCTGAACTTGGACATAAACATCCTAATATGCTTGCGCGTGAAGAAATAGAAAAGATATTTATAGGAATGGGATACGAAGTTGTAGAAGGTCCAGAGGTAGAATATGATTATTACAACTTTGAGGCACTTAATATTCCAGCTAACCATCCAGCAAAAGATGAACAGGATACATTCTATATCAATGATAAAGTTGTTCTTAGAACACAGACATCACCTGTTCAGGCAAGAGTTATGGAAAAAGGCAGACTTCCAATAAGAATGATTTCACCTGGACGTGTATACAGAGCAGATGAAGTTGATGCAACCCATTCACCTTGCTTCCATCAGGTTGAAGGTCTTGTAATTGATGAGAACATAACATTTGCTGACCTTAAGGGAACACTTGCAGAATTCGCTAAGGAGTTATTCGGTGAAGATACTAAGGTTAAGTTCAGACCACATCATTTCCCATTCACAGAGCCTAGTGCCGAGATGGATGTAAGCTGCTTTAAATGTGGCGGCAAGGGATGCCGTTTTTGTAAGGGTGAGGGCTGGATTGAAATACTTGGCTGCGGAATGGTTCACCCACATGTATTTGAAATGTGCGGAATTGATAAAGATAAATATACAGGTTTTGCGTTTGGCGTAGGTCTTGAAAGAGTTGCCCTTCTTAAATACGAAATCGATGATATGAGATTGTTATACGAGAATGATACAAGATTCTTAAAGCAGTTCTAATTAATAATAAGTGGAGGATAAGTATGGATACATCTATTAAATGGATAAAGGACCTTGTTCCAGGTTTAGAGTGTACAAATCAGGAATTCAGAGATGCTATGACTCTTTCAGGTACTAAGGTAGAATGTTTTAATGAGCTTGATAAAAATCTGGATAAAATTGTTGTAGGACAGATTGTTTCAGTAGAAAGACATCCAGATGCAGACAAGCTTGTAGTATGTCAGGTGAATGTAGGAAATGAAACTGTTCAGATAGTTACAGGTGCTCCTAATATTGAACCAGGAACAAGTGGACAGAAAGTTCCAGTTGTTCTTGACGGCGGACGTGTGGCTGGCGGACACGATGGAAGTCCACTTCCAGAAGATGGAATTAAGATTAAAAAAGGCAAGTTAAGAGGCGTTGAGTCTTATGGAATGATGTGTTCAATTGAAGAACTTGGTTCATCAAGAGAATTCTATCCAGATGCAGCAGAAAATGGTATTTATATATTTGGTGATGATGCCAAAGTAGGAGAGAGTGCTGTAGAATATCTTGGACTTGATGATACAGTATTTGAATATGAGATTACTAACAACCGTGTAGACTGCTATAGTATCCTTGGTATCGCAAGAGAGGCAGCAGCTACATTCAGAAAGCCATTCAATCCTCCAGTTGTTAATGCTACAGGCAATAGCGAAGATGTTAATGACTATATTAAGATTGAAGTAGCAGCTAAGCAGCTTTGCAAGAGATATACAGCAAGAGTTGTTAAGAATATAAAGCTTGCTCCATCACCAAAGTGGATGCAGCACAGACTTATGACAGCAGGCATCAGACCTATTAATAACATAGTAGATATTACTAACTATGTTATGACAGAATATGGTCAGCCAATGCACGCTTATGATTATGATACAATCGCTGATAAGAAGATTATTGTAAGAAATGCTGCTGAGAATGAGAAGTTCGTTACACTTGATGGACAGGAAAGAACACTTGATTCAGAAGCACTTCTTATATGTGATGGAGAAAAGGCTATTGGTCTTGCTGGTATTATGGGTGGTGAGAACTCAATGATAACAGATGATGTTAAGACAATGCTATTTGAAGCTGCAACATTTGATGGAACTAATATAAGAAAGTCAACTAAGAAGATTGGTTTAAGAACAGATGCTTCTGGTAAGTTTGAGAAGGGCTTAGATCCAGAGCTTGCACTTGAAGCTATGAACAGGGCCTGTGACCTTATAGAACAGTTAGGTGCAGGTGAAGTAGTTGGCGGTGTTGTTGATATATATGATGAGCCGGTATCTAAGAAGAGAATATCATTTGAACCAGATAAGTATAATGCACTTCTTGGAACAAATGTATCAAAGGAAGATATGCTTTCATATTTCAAGAGACTTGAAGTAGAATATGATGAAGCTTCTAATGAGCTTATTATTCCTACATTTAGACAGGATCTTAACAGAGATGCAGATATTGCAGAGGAAGTAGCAAGATTCTTCGGATATGATAATATTCCTACAACACTTCCAAAGGGTTCTACAACAATGGGTAAGATACCATTTGAGAGAAGTATTGAAGATGTAGCAGGTGAAGTTGCACAGTTCTGTGGATTCTCACAGGCTATGACATATTCATTTGAAAGCCCTAAGGTATTTGATAAGCTTAAGCTTGCGGCCGACTCAGAATACAGAAAGACAGTGGTTATCTCTAATCCATTAGGAGAAGATTTCTCAATAATGAGAACACTTCCTGTTAATGGTATGCTTACATCATTATCAACTAACTATAACAGACGTAATAAGAATGTTAAGTTATATGAGCTTGCAAAGGTATATCTTGCAGCAGATGATGTTAACGAGCTTCCAGATGAGAGAGTTATGTTCACGCTTGGAGCATTTGGAGATGTTGATTTCTTCCAGATGAAGGGTGTAGTTGAAGAATTCCTTGAAAGAATTGGAATGAGAGTTAAGCCGGAATACAATCCAGAGGCAGGAATTACATTCCTTCACCCAGGACGTCAGGCAGAGATTATCTATGATGGAACAAAGATTGGCTATATGGGTGAATTACATCCAGATGTAGCAGATACTTATTCATTAGGCGACAGAACATATATTGTTGTTATTGACCTTTCAATTGTAACTAAGATGGCAAGCTTTGACAGAAAGTTTGAGGGTATTGCCAAGTTCCCAGCAGTTACAAGGGATATAAGTATGGTTATGCCTAAGTCAGTTCTTGTAGGAAAGATTGAGAAGATAATCGAGAAACGCGGCGGAAGCATACTTGAGAGTTACAAGTTATTTGATATATATGAAGGTGCCCAGATTAAAGAGGGCTACAAGTCAGTAGCATATTCAATATCTTTCAGAGCTAAGGACAAAACACTTGAGGATAAGGATATCACACCAGTAATGGAGAAGATATATAAAGACTTAAGTGATAATGGAATCGAACTTCGTATGTAGTGAATATAGAGTGCACAATCTGAATAGAGGATTATTATGGATTTACATGATTTTTATTATGATCTGCCAGAGGAACTTATAGCACAAGACCCTCTGTCAGACCGTTCAAGCTCCAGATTGATGGTTCTTGATAAGAACACAGGAGCTATAGAACACAAGATATTTAGGGATATAACAGAATATCTTAAGCCGGGTGACTGCCTTGTAATTAATGATACTAAGGTTATACCTGCAAGACTTATCGGTGAGAAAGAAGGAACAGGTGCTGCCATTGAAGTGCTTTTGTTAAAAAGACTTGAAGACATACAGGATACGTGGGAAGTCCTTGTTAAGCCAGGAAAGAAATGCAAGGTTGGTGCAAGGATAGTATTTGGTGGCGGAAAGCTTACAGGTGAGATTATTGATATAGTTGAGGAAGGTAACAGACTTATACAGTTTAGTTATGATGGCATATTTGAGGAAATTCTTGATGAACTAGGACAGATGCCGCTTCCACCATATATCACACATAAGCTTGAAGATAAGAACCGCTATCAGACAGTATATGCCAAGCACGAGGGTTCAGCAGCAGCACCTACGGCAGGACTACATTTTACAAAAGAACTGCTTAAACAGATAGAAGATATGGGAGTGAAGATTGCAAGAGTTACTCTTCACGTAGGTCTTGGAACATTCAGACCAGTTAAGGTTGAGAATATACTTGATCATCATATGCACTCAGAATTCTATCAGGTTGATAAAGAAGCAGCAGATATAATTAATAATACCAAGGCTAATGGTGGAAGAGTTATTGCTGTAGGAACTACAAGCACAAGAACTCTTGAATCAGTAGCTGATGAAAATGGACATATACCAGTTAAGAGTGGCTGGACAGAAATATTTATATATCCAGGTTATAAGTTTAAGGCAATAGATTGTCTTATAACTAATTTCCATCTCCCAGAATCAACTCTTGTAATGCTTGTGTCAGCACTTGCAGGAAGAGAAAATGTTCTTAATGCTTATGAAGTTGCAGTAAAAGAACGTTACAGATTCTTTAGTTTTGGGGATGCTATGTTCATTAAGTAGGCGTTAGATGTTTACAAAGTTACAATTAACTTAATAATACTAATAAATGTGAGTAGTACAGATGATCGCGGCTGCAAGTGTCGAAAGACCGCAGGTGAGGAAAGTCCGGGCTTCGCAGGGCAGGATGCCGGATAACGTCCGGTGGAGGTGACTCCAAGGCTAGTGCAACAGAAATATACCGCCAGTGCTTAACACTTAGTGTTGAGCTTATTGGTAAGGGTGGAAAGGCAGTGTAAGAGACTACCGTGGTATTGGTAACAATACTGGCTATGTAAACCCCATTCGAAGCAAGACCAAATATAAAGCGATACGGCTGCCCGTCGTGCTTTTAGGTAGGTTGCTTGAGCCTGCTGGTAACAGCAGGTCTAGATAGATGATCATCAGTAGTCAGGTCAAAGCCTGGCTGGACATAACCCGGCTTATAGTACTGCTCATATTTTTTTATTTAATAGGAAATTCCAATATAATTTCCTATTAAATAAAAGGCACTATGTGCCAGTTATGCGCACTCGCGTGAAGCTGTAGTTTGTCGCAAGCGACAGCACTCGTCGCGAGAACGTGCTCAGCACATTCTTTTTTATAATAGGAAATGGATGGATAGTAATGAACAATAATGATTATAAAGATAACAATGAGAACTTAAACAGTGAGAACACTGTGGATAATAAAAGCAGCCAGAACAGTGGTCATAGAAGAAGCAATGTCCAGCATACTGGCAGTAATACAGCTAACAATAACAGCCGTCACAATGTAAGAGAGGGCAGTAACAATAATTCAGAACATCACAGCAGCAATAGTAGTGAAGGACACCACATCCACCATAGCAGTGGGGAACATCACAGCCACCATAGCAGTGGGGAACATCACAGCCACAGTGGTAAGAAGAGATTAACAAAACAGCAGAAAAAGAAACGTACTATAACAATTGTTTCAATAGTAGCTGCGGTTGTTGTTATTATAGGAATTATGGGTGTTAAAGGCTTATCTGATGCCAAGGGAATGTTAAAGAATGCTAATGAATTAAAGACAGAGATGAATGATATGCTTGGAGCTGTAAAAGCCCAGGATGCTGAGGCAGCTAATACAGCAGTATTAAAGCTTGACAATACAACTTATAAGATAAGCAAGACATTATCAAGCCCATTGTGGAAGATGGCAAGCCACATTCCGGTTGCAGGAAAGTATGTTAAGTCAGTAGATACACTTATAGGACTTGTTGAAGATGCATCAGATGATATTATAAAGCCGGCAGTAGCAACAATATCAGAATACCCTATGTCAGGTCTTAAAGTAGGTGATGGTTTTAGTGTAACAACAATTAATGCCTATCTTGATCTTTTAGAGCAGATACAGCCAGTGGTTAATAATATGACTGCTAAGATGAACAAGGTTGAACTTCCGGGAAGTATGGGAACAATGATATCTTCTTATAGTGATAAGATAACATCACTTATGAGTATGTACACAGATTATGAAGATTACATTCCATTAATGAAAGCATTTATCGGCGATGGAAGTGATAAGGTATATCTTCTTGCTGCACAGAACACAGCAGAGATAAGAGCCGCAGGTGGTTTCCCAGGTTCAATCGGAACAATAAGGGTTGAAGATGGTGTAATGTCAATTGGAGATTTTAATCCTGTTAATGATGTATTGGCAACATATCCACCAGATGAAGCTAATGTTACAAGAAAAGAATTAAAGATATTTAATGATACGTTAATCTATTCAAGAGATGCAAGTTTTAACCCTGATTTTGAAAGAGCTGCTCAGATATGGGCTTTGGCTTATGAAGCTAAGCACGGTGAGAGCGTTGATGGTGTGCTCTCACTTACACCGACTATTATACAGAAGGTTCTTAGAATATCAGGACCAATTACACTTCCTGATGGAACAGAGCTTAATGGTGATAATGCCGTATCAGTATTACAGTATGAGCTTTATTATAAATATCTTAGCGACAGAAATACAGGTATGGATGATAGCGAGGCTAATGATTATGTTGATGGTCTTTTTGCAGAGACAGCCAAGCAGGCAATGGCAGTATTAGTATCAGGCTTTGATTTTAAGAGAATTAATGAATATGTAGATATGTTTAATGAAGGTGTTGAAGAGAACACAATTATGCTCTGGTTCGTAGATGAGCAGGAAGAGCAGTATGCTAAGGATGCAGGCTGTTCAGGAAATCTTAATGATGACCCGGCTAATCCAGAAGCAGGAGTGTTCTTCAGCTTATATGAGCCTTGTAAGTTAGGCTGGTTCTTAAATATTGATACAGAGATGAGTGAGCCTGTTATTAATGCAGATGGAACAAGAAGCTATGATATTACTGTGACATTAACTAATACAATTAAAAGAAGCAATATAACAAGAGCAGGTGGCTATATTCTTGGTGGATTCGATGGTGGAATAAGAGGATTTGTTCATTTATTCGCACCAGCAGGTGGTACTATAGCTAACTTTGAGACTAATAATGGCCTTAAGATAACAACTGATGAGTATGATAATCTTGAGGTTGGTTATAATGTTGATCTTGTAGTAGAAGCAGGTTCACCACAGGTAATAAAGTATACAGTAACAACAGCAGAAGGCGTTGATACACCACTTAAGATTCGCACAACACCTACATTACAGGCATACAGATAAAACAAGTCAGTATTGAATATTTTAGAAAGTGTTATGAAGGCAGGTTGTAGTGTATACAGCCTGTTGATTATATGGTATATATGAAATAAAAGGGGATGTGAAAAAACTCGATTGAGTTTTTT
>UMDK01046113.1_pt1 | contig 16349 bp, 10 predicted proteins | sample 1964461 | NCBI WGS metagenome assembly UMDK01 (sample SAMEA4835991, study PRJEB28245) | human gut metagenome | biome: gut microbiome; material: fecal sample | place: Denmark | collected 2008 | reverse complement strand
ATATCCTTTAGTTCACAGCCACTTACACAACTGTCACAAGGATTTCCACTATCTCGCGTACGACGAAAAAAAGTATAAATACCATATACCAATCGGACAATGCAGAGTACAACCAGTACCCCCACTACCCATTCTTGCCAATTATTCATACAAACAACCCTCCAATCTGATAAACAGTAAATGACACAATCCATGCCAATACCGTAGTATAGCAAGCTGCAAAAAGCGCCCATTTCCAACTTCCGGATTCCTGTTTGATAGCTGCCAATGCCGCAATACATGGAAAATAAATCAAAACAAACAGCATATAGCAGAATGCAACCAACGGTGTTATCGGAATCCGTTCAGCCAAACTAACCTCATCAGCCTCCGGATCATCCACATATAAAACCCCCAAAGTACTTACCACCAACTCTTTCGCTCCTACCCCCGAAATCAGACCGATACCCAGTTTCCAATCAAACCCCATAGGCTTAATCACCGGTTCTATCGCACGCCCAAGCTGACCTATATATGAATTTTCTTGCTGTTCGGCTACCGTCTTATACGCATCATGATTCGGATAGTATCCCAGAAACCAAATGATAATAGAAGCAATCATAATAATTCCCCCCATCTTTTTCAAATATTGCGCCCCTTTCTCCCATGTATGACGGAAGATAGATTTTGCTGTCGGCATCCGGTACGGAGGAAGCTCCATCACAAACGGAGTATCGTCCCCTTTCACCAAAAACTTACTAAACAGTCTCGCTAACAAGACCGCCAAAAATATACCTATTGCATAAATACTCAACAAGACCAGACTCGCATTGTTCGGAAAAAATGCTCCTACCAATAATAAATAGATAGGCAGACGAGCACTACAAGACATCAACGGATTAACCAACATAGTAATAAGCCGACTTTTTCGATTCTCTATCGTACGGGAAGCCATAATAGCGGGCACGTTACATCCGAACCCCATAATGAGCGGAATAAACGATTTGCCATGCAGCCCCATTTTATGCATGATCTTATCCATTATAAATGCAGCACGTGCCATATATCCGGAGTCCTCCATCAACGATATACAGAAATACAGAATCAAGATGTTCGGCAGAAAAACAATCACACCTCCTACTCCGCCAACGATACCGTCAACCAGCATATCTTTCAATGGCCCTTCAGACATATTATTACGAATCAAATCACCAATCTGCTCAACCAGCCATTCAATCCCCATCATAGGATATTCGCCGAGTACAAATGTCCCTTCAAACATCAAATACATAAACAGGAAGAAAATAGGATACCCCCAAATACGGTGAGTAACGATAGCATCCAACACTTTGGTCGTCTGCGCCTGTTCTAAATGATTATCAGTAAACGTTTCTTTCAATGCACCACTGATGAAACCGTATTTCGCATCTGTTATGGCAGACTCACAATCTTCATTCATCGTGCTCTGTATGCGTTTCACCATCTTATCACGAATACCGACAATGCTTTCAGCATTCGGCAAAGTACGTACAAAACGTTCTATATCCGGATCATTCTCCAATAACTTAATAGAAAGAAAACGAGTAGAATATTTATGACGAATGTATTCATTCTTTGATACTTCCTCTTTCACAGCCTCAATAGCCCTCTCCAAATCGGGACCATGATTAATATGAATATGGCGAAAGACACGTCCGGTCTTCCGATGTTCCCGCACATAATCTTCGAGATGTTCCTCTTCATGGTGTTTCCGGTCTTCCAAAGAATCATGCCATTCAGTCAAATCTTTGAGAACTTCCGGATTCATATTTCCGTGTTTATCAAAGAAGTCGACTCCCTCATAAAGATTTATAACGACATGAAACAAGGTATCCAATCCACGATTTTTTTTACTGACAGTAGGCACCATAGGCACTCCGAACAATTTACTCAATAAACGATAGTCCAATGTATTTCCACTGTTCTCCAATTCATCATAAATATTCAAAGCCACGACCATGCGGACATTCATATCAATCAATTGAGTAGTCAGATATAAATTCCGTTCCAAATTGGAAGAGTCCACCACATTAATAATGACATCCGGAGTTTCGTCGATAATATGGCGACGAACATAAATTTCTTCGGGTGTATAAGCAGACAAAGAGTATGTTCCCGGTAAATCAACGATCCGGAAATGATAACCTTCGAAATCGAAATACCCTTCTTTAGCGTCCACGGTCACACCACTATAATTTCCCACATGCTCGTGAGCACCGGAAGCTAAATTAAATAAAGAAGTCTTGCCACTGTTTGGATTGCCGACCAAAGCGACATTAATGGTACGGCGTTTACCCAGCGCCAGCCGTTTCATGTCTTCTTCTTTTACAGAAATATCCTCAGGCAGTCCCTCGTGGTAAATAGTCTCTTCAGCCAATTTCTTAGCCTCTTCTTCACTGACTACCTCAATCATTTCGGCTTCCTGACGACGAAGAGAAATTTCATAACCTAGAACTTTATATTTAATGGGATCTCTTAGTGGAGCATTCAACAGCACTTCAACCGTTTTTCCCTTGATGAAGCCCATCTCCACGATACGTTTACGAAAACCACCGTGCCCCAATACTTTAACGATGACACCTTTCTCGCCTGTTTTTAATTCGGACAAACGCATAACTTTCAAAATTTTCGGCAAAGATAATTCATAACTTTGGAGCACGCAAATTATTTAGATTGTTTTTAAATAACAGATATTTCATCCACAAAATATCCATCTGCCATTAAAAACAAGCGACATTCACTTGAGATACTTCAATAAACCATTATCTTTGCAAAATATGATACAACATCGGGTTACACAATATATAGAAAAAGAAGGTTTATTCTCTTCCGAAAATAAAATTCTGGTAGCATTGAGCGGTGGTGCCGACTCAGTTGCATTGTTATGCATCCTGCATACAGCAGGTTACCGTTGTGAAGCTGCCCATTGTAATTTCCACCTGCGTGGTGAAGAATCAAATCGAGACGAGCAGTTCGTCCGCCAATTATGCGAAAAATATAAAATAAACCTGCATACCATTGATTTTGATACCACCCGATACGCAACCGAAAAACATATTTCCATCGAAATGGGCGCCCGTGAACTACGTTATAATTGGTTTGAAAAAACGAGAAAGGATTGCCAGGCGGATGTCATCGCTGTCGCCCATCATCAAGATGACAGCGTAGAAACAATATTGCTGAACCTCATCAGAGGAACAGGAATCACCGGTTTATTAGGAATCCGTCCCCGTAACGGAGTAGTCGTACGCCCTTTACTTTGTATTAATAGGGAAGAAATCATTCACTACCTTCAAAGTATCCAACAGGAATACGTAACCGACAGCACGAATCTGGAAGATGAATACACCCGCAATAAAATACGCCTCAACCTTCTTCCACTCATGCAGACAATCAATCCGTCCGTCAAAAACAACTTGATAGAAACCAGCAATTATTTAAATGATGTAGCCACTCTATATAATAAATATATAGAAGAAACTAAGACAAAAATCATTACAGAAGAAGGTATACGGATCAGTTCTCTGCTAAAAGAGCCAGCCCCCGAAGCCATCCTTTTTGAGGTGTTGCATCCATTAGGCTTCAACTCTACACAAATAAAAGACATCGCCAGTTCGCTCCACAGTCAACCGGGAAAGCAATTTTGCTGTAAAGAATGGAGAATAATAAAAGATAGAGAATTCTTGTTATTGGAAGCCGTTCAATCTGTAAGCAAAGCGACTCCTCCTTTTCAGCTGATCAGAGAAGAACAAGAATATACTTCCGACTTTCAGATTCCACAAGAGAAACAAACAGCCTGTTTCGATGCAGACAAACTGAATGAAGAAATCTGTTGCCGGAAATGGCAGACCGGTGACACCTTTGTGCCCTTCGGAATGAAAGGAAAGAAAAAAATAAGCGATTATCTGACCGACCGCAAGTTCTCTATCAGCCAAAAGGAACGTCAATGGGTACTCTGCTGCGGAGAACGCATCGCATGGTTGATAGGTGAACGAACAGATAACCGCTTTCGTATTGACGAAACAACTAAACGGGTGATTATCTATAGAATGGTCTGAGGAAGTTTCTGTTTTTTGAAACAGTCAGACAGCAAAGCTGCAAAAGGAGTATCATAGATTCGCGCTTTCCTAGTACAGGCTTTCACACAGGCACAACATTTGATACATTTAGTCTCATCCGTATGCAATTCATCTCCTTTCGTTATAGCTCCTACCGGACAACGCGTCACGCACAATCCACAATGAGTACACATACTCTCATTTTCTACCCACGGAGTACGGGGAAGAGGCATACCGCTTTTGCGCAACTTAATAACTTTTCTCAAAAAACGGAACAAAGGGAAAAAAGGCTGACTCGGACGTGTGATGGCGCGCACATCTACCGGATAAAGTTTATCCATATTCTCGGCAGCCTGCACCTTTTCCATTATTTTTTTTCCAAAATCCGCAGCAAAAGCCAAATCAGAATTATCAGGACGTCCGGCTGAGATCGGATGCTTGTCAGTACTATACGAATGCTCCCCTATAAAAGTAGCCCCGGCAATCACCTTCATTCCATGAGGTGTGGCAAAAGCGTCCAACTCCATCAAAGCCTTTTCATAAGCCCGATTTCCATGGACCGCCACCAACACCGTAGGAGCATCCAAACCACGAATGTTCCGTAAACGTTCCATCGCCAAAGGAGCGACATGCCCTCCATATACAGGAACTACCACAATGGCTAATGCAGATGTAGGAATCACAACTTCCTCCGCTGCTTGCTGAGTTACATTTATAGGAAAAATATTTTTTATACCTGCCCCTTGAACAATCGCTTCCGCTATTTGTTTAGAAGTATGGGTGGGCGAAAAATAAATTAAATAAGCTTCATTTACTGTCATACTATTTTCTTTTATCTAGCAAAGATACACTTTTACGTGGAAAAAAACGGTTGATTGTATATGAATCCAAAAAAAATTATTATCTTTGCCCCGTTGAAACATTCTACGATTCAACATATACATCCCTAATTCATAATAAAGAACAAACATATATGCTCACATATCTATGGCCATGAGCTATAGCAATACTGTCCATAATTCAGCAAAAAAGAAATATTAATAACTTACCATACTATATGTATAACATTATCCAATTAAACGACAAAGATCTGTCGGAACTTCAAATTATTGCCAAAGAACTAGGCATAAAAAAAACAGATTCATACAAGAAAGAAGACCTTGTTTACAAAATACTCGATGAACAAGCTATTGTAGGAGCCACCAAGAAAGTAGCCGCAGACAAACTCAAGGAAGAACGCAAAGAAGAAAAGAAAAAGCGCTCACGTGTAACTCCGGCCCAAAAAGAGGACAAAGTGGTTTCCGCAACAAAGACCGGAGAAGTTACAAAAACAAAAGAAGCTGCTACTGCAAAAGCACAGCAAACTCCCAAAGAAGAAACAACAAACAAAGAAAAAGAAACTCCCGCCGTTGAAACCAAAGCAGAAAACGCTGTTACTCCTAAACGTAAAGTAGGCCGTCCGCGCAAAAATTCAGATACAACTGATAAAAAAGAAGTTGAAGAAACGAAGCAAGTAGCTTCCAATAGTGTCGAAGCGAAGCCTGTAGTTGCGGAGAAAACACCCGAAACAACGGAAAAAACAGCTCCGGCACAGCAACCATCTGCCGAGAAGAAAGAAAAGCCTAGCAAACCCACTGTGGAAAAAGATAAACCCGCTGCAGAAAAAACTGTAGAAAAAAAGGTGGTTGCCAAACCGCAAAAGAAAGCTGAACCGGTTATCGACGAAGAAAGTAATATCCTGACCGGTGCTGACGATGATGATTTCATTCCAATTGAAGATCTGCCGTCTGAAAAGATTGAACTTCCGACAGAACTCTTCGGTAAATTTGAAGCAACAAAGACAGAGCCTGTGCAATCAGCTCCCGAACAAGTAGCCCCACCTCAGCAGCAACAGTCTCAATCTCAACAACAACGTCCACGCATTGTCCGTCCACGCGACAACAATAATGCAAACAATAACGCTAATAATAATTTCCAGCGTAACAACAACCAAAATCAAGGCCAAAATCAGAATCAGCACCAACAACGCTTGCCAATGCCACGCGCTACGCAGCAAAACAATGCGAGCGAAAACCTTCCGGCACAGCAACCGCAAGAGCGTAAAGTGATTGAGCGTGAGAAACCTTACGAATTTGATGACATCCTAAACGGAGTAGGAGTTTTGGAAATTATGCAGGACGGATACGGTTTCCTCCGTTCGTCCGATTACAATTATCTTTCCTCTCCGGATGACATCTATGTATCGCAATCTCAAATCAAATTGTTTGGCTTGAAAACAGGCGACGTAGTAGAAGGAGTGATTCGTCCGCCTAAGGAAGGAGAAAAATATTTTCCGCTAGTAAAAGTCTCGAAAATCAACGGACGTGACGCTGCTTTCGTTCGCGACCGTGTTCCTTTTGAACACTTAACCCCTCTCTTTCCGAATGAAAAGTTCAAACTCTGCAAAGGCGGTTATTCTGATTCTATGTCTGCCCGTGTAGTAGATCTTTTCGCTCCGATCGGTAAAGGTCAACGTGCACTGATCGTTGCTCAGCCTAAGACAGGTAAGACTATCTTAATGAAAGACATCGCCAACGCAATCGCAGCCAATCATCCCGAAGTATACATGATTATGTTGCTTATTGACGAACGTCCGGAGGAGGTGACCGACATGGCACGCAGCGTAAACGCGGAAGTTATCGCTTCCACTTTCGACGAGCCGGCAGAACGTCACGTGAAAATCGCGGGTATCGTATTGGAAAAAGCAAAACGTTTGGTAGAATGCGGTCATGACGTAGTAATCTTCTTAGACTCTATCACCCGCCTGGCACGTGCATACAATACTGTCTCTCCTGCATCAGGTAAAGTACTTTCCGGTGGTGTTGATGCAAATGCACTTCACAAACCGAAACGTTTCTTCGGAGCTGCACGTAACATCGAAAACGGTGGTTCACTGACTATCATTGCTACCGCCCTGATTGACACCGGTTCTAAGATGGATGAAGTTATCTTCGAAGAATTTAAAGGTACAGGTAACATGGAATTGCAGCTTGACCGCAACCTGTCTAACAAACGTATCTTCCCAGCTGTCAACATCACTGCATCCAGCACTCGTCGCGACGACTTGTTACTTGACAAAACAACTCTTGACCGTATGTGGATATTACGTAAATACCTTGCAGATATGAATCCGATTGAAGCTATGGATTTTGTAAAAGACCGTTTGGAAAAAACCAGAGATAACGATGAATTCCTTATGAGTATGAACAGCTAAAAAGGAAATCAACAAATATAATTCTTAAGAATGCAGATTAACACAGATTGCCGCAGATTAATTCTTATTATCTGTTCCAGTCTTGTGTTAATCTGCATTTTAATTACAGCCTATTCTACTTCTCTCCTCCTCGGCACTATTCCATTTTTGTACAAATTACTATCACTGACGTCCAAAACAACTCCCCTAGTCTTTTCTGCATTCTCTTTTTTGCTACTTTTGCTTCCAAATCAATTATTACTTAATTCTAACCAGAAATGAAAACGATTTATCCATTCATGGGATTAGCCTTATGTAGCGTAACAGCTCAGGCACAAGAAAAGCCCAATTTCCTGATTATCCAATGCGACCATTTAACACAACGTGTCGTAGGAGCTTACGGACAAACACAAGGTTGCACCCTCCCTATGGACGAAGTTGCTTCCAGAGGAGTGATCTTCTCCAATGCCTATGTGGGCTGTCCCCTCAGCCAACCTTCACGTGCAGCGTTATGGAGTGGTATGATGCCTCACGAAACAAATGTACGTTCCAATTCCAGTGAACCTATCAACACACGCATACCAGAAAACATACCGACATTAGGAAGCCTTTTCTCCGAAAACGGTTATGATGCAGTACACTTTGGAAAGACTCACGACATGGGTTCACTAAGAGGTTTTAAACATAAAGAACCGGTAGCCAAGCCATTTACCGATCCGGAATTTCCAGTCAACAACGATAGCTTCCTGGATGTAGGAACTTGTGAAGATGCAGTAGCCTATTTAAGTAATCCTCCCCAAAAGCCCTTTATTTGCATTGCCGATTTCCAAAATCCACACAACATATGCGGATTTGTAGGAGCAAACGAAGGAGTACACACCGATCGTCCTATTAGTGGTACTCTCCCCGAACTACCTGCCAATTTCGACGTAGAAGATTGGAACAACATACCTACTCCAGTACAATATATTTGTTGCAGCCATCGACGAATGACACAAGCCTCACATTGGAGTGAAGAAAACTACCGTCATTACATTGCCGCTTTCCAACATTATACAAAAATGGTATCCAAGCAAGTAGACAGCGTTTTAAAAGCACTCTATTCCACACCTGCCGGTAAGAATACTATTATAGTCATCTTAGCCGATCACGGTGACGGAATGGCCTCCCACCGTATGGTAACTAAACACATCAGTTTCTACGATGAAATGACAAATGTTCCGTTTATCTTTGCAGGACCCGGTATCAAACACCAGAAAAAGCCCGTAGACCATCTTCTCACACAACCGACACTCGACCTCTTGCCTACCCTTTGTGATTTAGCAGGAATTCCCGTCCCAGCCGAAAAAGCTGGAATCAGCCTTGCCCCGACATTAAAGGGAAAAAAGCAGATGAAAACTCATCCTTATGTAGTATCCGAATGGCACAGCGAATATGAATATATCACTACTCCCGGACGCATGGTACGTGGACCAAGATACAAATACACCCACTATTTGGAAGGTAACGGAGAAGAACTTTACGACATGAAGAAAGATCCGGGAGAACGTCAAAATCTCGCTAAAGATCCTAAATATGTCAAAGTTCTTACAGAACACCGTGCAATGCTCAATGACTATATCAAACATAGCAAAGATGATTACCGTACTCTGAAAGTGGACGCTGACCCACGTTGCAGAAAACATGCTCCAGGTTATCCCAATCACGAAGGTCCCGGAGCACGCGAAATTCTCAAAAATAAAATAAAATAATAAAAAGAGCGAGGATTGTTTTGTAATCTTCGCTCTTTTTACTTCTTTTGCAGATGAACTAACGGGCAAGCAGCTAATTATTAAGTGAATAAGCACAAACATCATATTATAGCAGTAGCTGTAGCCATGCTTATATCTGTTACTCTATATGCGGCGCACACCAACCAGGCACGCCTGTCTCTGCTAAAACCGTTAATCAAACACAATACACCATTCAGTACCGAGATTTCTACCGACAGTATCACTGTATGGGAAAAATTACTGAAACCCGAATTAGAAGAACAACAACATTATTCACTTTTATTCCAACTAAAGCTACTGACTGTCCGGGCATTAATTACAGAAGGCCATTTCAGTTTGGCCATAGACAAAGCGAACTCGATGTATCAAAAAGCGAAAGAGATGAGTTACCCGCTAGGAACAGCACTTTCGCTGCAAGCAATCGGAAATACTTACTTAAATTCATCAACGCCTTTAGCGGCAATAGAATCTTATAAAGAAGCATTAGAGATCATCTCCAAAGACCTGATGCAGACCAATATGCCAAGACAATTTTAACTTGTATTATTCTGACAAAGCTTAAATTCTGGCAAATGGCAAATATAGAAGCAGATATCCGGCAATTGGAATCTCTTTCAAACAAAGACAAGAATCTAGGAGATGTTTTTTATCTTAATTATTGTCAGGCATTCTATAATATTCAGACGCATCACCTACCTGAAGCCCTTAATTATTTGCAACAAGCCGAGTCTATAAACCGACAATGCCAACATTCCTATTTCTTTTTGATGATTGAATATCTGTATGCTTGTTACTATACCGAATCAATACTATTTTATCACACACTCAAACAGCCGGTTCATACAAATCTCTTCTCATACTACAAGAACGAGCTCAGTTACTGGCATTGATGGGAAAGAATGAAGAGGCATGCCAAGCCTACGAATCCCTTAACACACTCAAAGACTCGTTGGATGCAACGAATTATATCCGGCAAATCAATACGCTTCATGCTCTTTACCCAATTGATAAAAATGAACTGGACAACCTAAACAGGCAAAAAATAATTCTCTATTGGAGTTGGCTCACGATCTCGTGTATTGTTATTAAGGCTTTGGAGGAGGCTTACCGAATGCTTACTGCAAAAGACCATCCCGTAGACCGAATTTCAGTACTGTCACAGTTAATATCAGTCACTAAAGAAAAGAAAGATAATCAAAGACTACTCAAATATATACAAGAACAAGAAAATATACTTTACAAACATATTGCCGAGAATCCGTTTTTAAAAGAGGGATTTACCGATGCATACCTTTTCAATGAACTTTTTTACAGTTATTATTATCTGAATATCAACGCTCCCGAACAAACATATCCCCATCTGATAAAATCTAAGGAATACTTAAATAAGAATACATATTTCACATACAGAATACTCTATTTCGATACACTCGCTCAATACAACCGAGCTATAGGAAAGTATCAGCAAGCCTTGAATTATATCGATACAACATTGACAATGCTGAAAAAGAATTTTCCCAACGACTATGCCGAACAGTTACTTGAAAAAGCAAGAATATGGAAACAGATAGGGCAAAATGAGAAAGCTATCCTATTCTACGAACAGGCGTTGTCCCTAAAAGATTCTGTCACAACAGTACTTTCAAACACCCAGATGAAACAGATAAAAAAGAGATACAATATAGAAAAGAATGAATTAGAACAGGAGAAACGAAATAACAGGACTCAACTCCTATATCTAGTTTTTATATTCGTTATTCTGATTTTGCTGTTTATTTTCATGGCAAGGCTCTTCATGATACGCAAAGCTTTAAAACATTCGGAATACGAAATCCGGAAAGCTATGGAAGCTGTGCGACAAACCAACGAAATGAAAAATCGCTTTTTGTCAAAAATGAGCTATAATATCCGTACTCCGCTCAACAATGTGGTCGGCTTTTCACAACTCATTGCCTGCGAACCGAATATAGACAAGGAGACAAGACAGGAATACACTAATATCATACACCAAAGTTCGGAGAAATTAATGAAACTCGTCAATGACGTTCTCGATTTATCCCGACTGGAAGCTCAAATGATGAAATTTCAAATACAAGATTATGATGTCATCGAACTATGTAAAGAGGTGTGTTATATGGCACGTGTACAAAATGAGCAAACAGGTATTAATGTCGATTTCTCTACCGAGATAGATAGTCCAATAATTATCCATACCGATACAAGACGACTGACACAGGCTTTACTCAGTGCATTGGTTTATCCGCAAGAGCATCGACAAGAGAGGAATATCCGCTTCATATTAAGCCGGGAAGGAGACGTATTACATTTCCAAATCAACAATTCACCTTTGGTAGATCCTTCGTTTGTATCGCAAGAGACCATCATACGGCATGATATCAACCTGTTATTATTACAGCATTTCGGTGGAAACTACTTCATAAATCAGAAAACTCCTGAAAATCCGGAAATAGTTTTCATCTACCCTATTGGTTCCGAATCGGAATAAAGCGTTATCTTTGCAAAATGTAAACTTAAACGCTTAATTATGTATACCAACAAACAAATTTGGAGTGTCAGTTACCCGATACTGCTAAGCTTGCTGGCACAAAATGTTATCAATGTCACTGATACGGCATTCCTCGGACACGTAAGTGAAGTAGCACTCGGAGCTTCCGCAATGGGAGGCTTGTTCTATATATGTGTATTCACCATTGCATTCGGATTCAGTACCGGTTCACAAATAGTTATTGCCCGGCGTAATGGCGAGGGACGTTATACAGATGTAGGTCCGGTTATGATTCAGGGAGTCATGTTCTTGTTTGCTATGGCATTGTTGCTGTTCGGCTTCACCAAAGCATTCGGAGGAGACATCATGCACTTGCTCATTTCTTCCGAGTCCATTTACGAAGGGACAATGGAATTTCTGGACTGGCGTATCTATGGTTTCTTCTTCTCATTCGTCAACGTTATGTTCCGGGCGTTATATATCGGTATCACACGCACCAAAGTATTAACAATCAATGCTGTTGTCATGGCACTGACCAATGTGATATTAGATTATATGCTGATCTTCGGAAAGTTTGGTATGCCCGAAATGGGAATTAAAGGAGCTGCTATTGCATCCGTACTGGCAGAAGCCTCCTCTATTCTCTTCTTCCTCATCTACACATATATCACAGTCGACTTGAAAAAATACGGTCTGAATCGATTACGCACATTCGATCCGGCGTTATTGATACGGATTCTGAGTATTTCCTGTTTCACAATGCTACAATACTTCCTGTCGATGGCCACTTGGTTCGTATTTTTCGTAGCCGTTGAACGATTGGGACAGCGGGAACTGGCTATCGCCAACATCGTCCGGAGTATTTATGTAGTATTGCTAATCCCGGTCAATGCGCTGGCAACCACGACCAATAGCCTTGTGAGCAATGCTATCGGTGCAGGAGGTATCCGATACGTAATGCCGCTCATCAACAAAATCGCCCGGTTCTCATTTTTCATTATGCTAGGGCTGGTTGCACTATCAGCATTGTTCCCACAGTTCCTGCTTTCCATTTACACCAGTGAAAACGCACTCATTACAGAATCCGTACCTTCAGTATATGTCATCTGTTGCGCCATGCTGATTGCATCGGTAGCCAATGTCGTGTTCAATGGTATCTCAGGAACAGGAAACACACAAGCGGCTTTGTTGCTCGAAACGATCACAATAATCATCTACGGCTCATATATCATCTTCATTGGAATGTGGCTGAAAGCACCGATTGAAATCTGCTTTACAATTGAGATACTGTACTATACCTTACTGCTGATAACAAGTTATATTTACCTCAAAAAAGCAAAATGGCAGAATAAAAAGATATAAATACGAGAGATTTTTGTACATTTGCAGGCTCAAATATTAATTAGTAATTAAACAACTATGTTCGATAATTTAAGTGAAAGACTAGAACGGTCATTCAAGATTCTGAAAGGTGAAGGCAAAATCACCGAGATCAACGTAGCGGAGACGCTGAAAGACGTACGCAAGGCTCTTCTTGATGCCGACGTAAACTACAAAGTGGCTAAGAATTTCACTGATACGGTGAAAGAGAAAGCGCTTGGTCAGAACGTGCTTACGGCAGTGAAACCGAGCCAGTTGATGGTGAAGATTGTGCACGACGAACTTACTCAGTTAATGGGAGGAGAGACAGCCGAGATTAATATCGATTCTCGCCCGGCAGTAATCCTGATGTCAGGTCTGCAAGGTTCGGGTAAGACTACTTTTTCCGGCAAATTGGCACGAATGCTGAAAAGTAAAAAGAATCGCAAACCGTTGCTGGTAGCTTGTGACGTATATCGTCCGGCAGCTATCGAACAGTTACGCGTATTGGCAGAACAAATAGAAGTACCGATGTACTGCGAACTGGACAGCAAAAATCCGGTAGAAATCGCACAGCACGCTATTCAGGAAGCTAAAGCTAAAGGATACGATCTCGTCATTGTCGATACCGCCGGACGTCTGGCAGTAGACGAACAAATGATGAACGAGATTGCAGCCATCAAAGAAGCAATCAACCCGAACGAAATTTTGTTCGTGGTAGACTCCATGACCGGTCAGGATGCAGTAAATACAGCCAAAGAATTTAACGATCGTCTGGACTTTAACGGTGTAGTACTGACCAAACTCGATGGTGACACACGTGGCGGTGCAGCTCTTTCCATCCGTTCGGTAGTCAATAAACCTATCAAATTCGTCGGTACAGGCGAAAAGTTGGACGCAATAGATCAGTTCCACCCAGCCCGTATGGCCGACCGTATTCTCGGTATGGGTGATATCGTATCACTGGTAGAACGTGCGCAAGAACAATATGACGAAGAAGAAGCTAAACGCTTGCAGAAGAAGATTGCAAAGAATCAATTTGACTTCAATGACTTCCTCAGCCAGATTGCCCAAATCAAGAAAATGGGTAACTTGAAAGATCTTGCCTCCATGATTCCAGGAGTAGGAAAAGCAATCAAAGATATCGATATTGACGATAATGCGTTCAAAAGTATCGAAGCTATCATTTACTCCATGACTCCGGCAGAGCGTTCCAACCCGGAAATATTGAACGGTTCACGTCGTACACGTATCGCCAAAGGTAGCGGAACGACCATTCAGGAAGTCAATCGCCTGCTGAAACAGTTTGACCAGACTCGCAAGATGATGAAGATGGTTACCAGCAGCAAAATGGGCAAAATGATGCCGAAGATGAAAAGATAATCCACCAATAAATACCTTGAAAATATGACACTGATAGATGGAAAAGCAATTTCCGAACAAGTGAAACAAGAAATTGCCGCTGAGGTAGCTGAAATTGTTGCACGCGGTGGTAAACGCCCGCACTTGGCAGCTATCCTCGTAGGGCACGACGGTGGCAGTGAAACATACGTAGCCGCCAAAGTAAAAGCCTGCGAAATTTGTGGATTCAAATCTTCTCTTATTCGTTATGAGAGTGATGTGACTGAAGAAGAACTGCTGGCCAAAGTGCGTGAGCTGAATGAAGACAATGATGTAGACGGTTTTATCGTTCAGCTTCCGTTGCCGAAACATATCTCCGAACAGAAGGTAATCGAAACAATCGACTACCGTAAGGACGTGGACGGTTTTCATCCGATCAATGTAGGTCGTATGTCTATCGGACTTCCTTGCTATGTATCTGCTACTCCTAATGGTATTCTTGAATTACTGAAACGCTATCAGATAGAAACTTCGGGTAAAAAGTGCGTAGTTCTCGGACGTAGTAATATCGTAGGCAAACCAATGGCTGCATTAATGATGCAGAAAGCATATCCGGGAGATGCGACTGTTACCGTATGCCACAGCCGCAGCAAAGATCTGGTAAAAGAATGCCAAGAAGCCGATATCATTATCGCTGCTTTGGGACAACCTAATTTCGTAAAAGCCGGAATGGTGAAAGAAGGCGCGGTAGTAATCGACGTAGGTACCACCCGCGTACCGGATTCCACTAAAAAATCCGGATTCAAACTGACAGGTGATGTTAAGTTCGACGAAGTGGCACCCAAATGCTCCTACATCACTCCGGTACCAGGTGGTGTCGGACCGATGACGATTGTATCGTTAATGAAAAATACACTTTTAGCCGGTAAGAAAGCCATCTATCAATGAGATACACATTGTTCTTGGTAATCATATTTCTCTCCTTGTCTTGCACTTCACGGTCGCAGACAAGGAGAGATTCTATTAATAACAACTCGCTTGACACACTCTCGGCTAGCAAAAGTTGCATACCTGCCGATACTCTCCGTATTCTCTTTGTGGGAGACCTTATGCAACACCAGGGGCAGATTAATGCAGCACGAACCGCTAAAGGATATGACTATACTACCTGCTTCGAGTATGTCAAAGAGGAAATAGGGAAAGCAGACCTCGCCATAGCTAATCTTGAGGTGACCTTAGGAGGAAAACCATACAAAGGTTATCCTGCTTTCAGTGCACCGGATGAGTTTCTCACCGCCATACACAATGCCGGATTTAATGTCCTTGTCACAGCCAACAATCATAGTCTTGACCGTGGCAAACCGGGATTGGAACGTACGATCCGCTTAATCGACTCCTTGTCCATTCCTCACGCCGGAACATATATAAATCCCGAAGAACGTGAAAAGAAATATCCACTCATTCTTGAAAAAAACGGATTCCGCATTGCTCTACTCAACTATACGTATGGTACGAACGGCATATACGTTACTCCTCCTAACATCATCAATTATATTGATACCGCAATCATTGCCAAAGATATAGAAACAAGTAAAGTAATGAAACCCGATGTTATTATCGCCTGTATGCACTGGGGAATCGAATACCAGTCGTTACCGGATAAGGAACAGAAATTCCTTGCAGACTGGTTGATTCGAAAAGGAGTAAACCATGTGATCGGTTCCCACCCTCACGTTGTTCAGCCAATTGAAGTTCGTGAAGACAGTGTGACAAATGATAAAAATCTTGTAGTTTATTCATTGGGAAATTATATTTCCAATATGTCTGCACGTCACACAGATGGAGGACTTATGGTAAAGATGGAGTTGGTAAAAGACAGCATAACCCGTCTCAACAAATGTGAGTATAGTTTAGTATGGACTGCCCGACCTACACAATCAGGAAAGAAAAATCACCAATTACTCCCTGTCAACTTACCGACAGACTCCATTCCGGTAAATGCCCGTAACTCTCTGAAGATCTTCGTAAATGATACGCGATTCCTCTTCAGCAAGTACAATCGA
>UMDK01019745.1_pt1 | contig 17374 bp, 8 predicted proteins | sample 1964461 | NCBI WGS metagenome assembly UMDK01 (sample SAMEA4835991, study PRJEB28245) | human gut metagenome | biome: gut microbiome; material: fecal sample | place: Denmark | collected 2008 | reverse complement strand
TAACATCAGCCGCCGTTGCGCCGCCTTTGTTCACCACAAAACCACAATGCTTCTCTGATACCTGAGCTCCTCCTACAGTATAACCGCGAAGTCCCGCATCCATGATCAGTTTTCCTGCAAAATATCCCTCCGGTCGTTTAAAAGTCGATCCTGCCGACGGATATTCCAGTGGCTGCTTTGAGATTCTCGCTTCTGCCAGCCGTTTCATCTCTTCATCTATCTTATCCATATCTCCGGTCTGAAGTTCAATTACAGCTTCCAGCACAACCAGGCCATCCTGTTCTGCCTTACTGTGGCGGTAGCCGAATTCCATATCTGCACCCGCGATCTCATAGATCTGTCCATCCTGATCCAGCACCTTTACAGATGTGATAATATGCTTCATCTCTCCGCCATATGCTCCTGCATTCATATAAACAGCACCACCAACGCTACCCGGTATACCAGATGCAAATTCCATTCCGGTCAGTCCGTGCTGTTTTGCTGTTACCGCAGTTTTAATCAGGGATGCACCTGCCTGCGCAGTGATCCTTGTTCCTTCCACCGTGATCCTAGACATTCCATCTGCTATATGAATGATCATTCCATGATAGCCATCATCTGATACCAGTAAGTTGCTTCCATTTCCCATAATAAAAAACGGAACTTTTTCCTTTTTACAGAGGTCTGCAAGCTCTGCGATCTGCTCCGGTTTCTCCGGTTCAGCAATAAAATCTGCTTTTCCACCGATCCGGAAGGTTGTATATCGGTTCAAAGGTTCTTTTGTTTTTATTCTGTTTTCTCCTGTGATCGCTGCTGCGCTCTCATAAAACGATGTCATATAATTTTAAACTCCTGACCTGTTTTTATTCCGGATTCTCAAGAATCTTATAAACCTGATAGACAAAACAAAGCCTTTAACATAAGGTTTTGCATGCTGTTCCAGTTGATTTCTCAAAATCTCAAACACTACCACACAATATCATACATTAAAGGCTTTTAGAATTCAATATTAAAAATGTATAGAATTTTCAGGGCGTTTCAACCCGATTTATGTAATTTACACATAGTTTACTTAATACTTTTACTGATTCAGTATACTGCACGCGCCACCATACATACCCGCATCGTTACCAAGTGTAGCAAGTGCAAACTTGGTCTGTCTGCATGCATGAAATGCATATTGTGCAAAATATTTTGCAGTTGTATCGATCAGGATATCTCCTGCTCTGGATACGCCACCACCGATTACGAAGATTTCAGGATCTACTACACATGCGATCTGGGCAAGTGCTTTTCCAAGAACCTTTCCATGATTTTCTACCAGTGTTGCTGCAAGCTCATCACCTTCTTTTGCTGCATCAAAGATCTCTTTTGCTGAAATGTACTGGATCTGACGAAGCTTGGATGGCTTGTCTGTTGTATTTAAAATGATCTTTGCCATACGAACGATACCGGTTGCTGATGTATACTGTTCCAGACAGCCCTTGTTACCACATCCGCATACTTCTGTCTCGTCGTCATTTACGCAAATATGTCCGATCTCACCGCCTGCACCGTTGGTTCCCGCGAGCATCTTTCCATTTAAAATAATCCCGCCGCCGACACCGGTTCCAAGTGTTACCATTACGATATCCTTATGGCCTTTTCCGCCGCCCTGCCACATCTCACCGAGCGCTGCCATGTTTGCATCATTTCCGGCTTTTACAGGAAGGTCTAATAATTTGCTGAGTTCTTCTTCTACATTGAAGATTCCCCATCCAAGGTTTACACATTTGATAACCGTGCCGTCTGCCTTTACAGGACCCGGAACACCCATTCCAACACCTGCTACATCAGACTTCTCGATCCTTTTCTCTGCCAGTTTATCTTCAACAGATGCTGCGATATCGCTTAAGATATATTTTCCGCCTTCATCTGTTCTTGTTGTGATCTCCCATTTCTCAACCATCTCACCCTGTGTTGTAAACAGACCGATCTTTACGGTTGTTCCTCCAATATCTACTCCAAATACATAGTTTGCCATTTTTCTACTGCTCCTCCTTATTTGCATTGCCCTTCATGATATTCTGCGTCACTCTGTTATATAATTCCTGTGCCGCATTATATCCCATCTTCTTCTGTCTATGGTTAACCGCTGCAGATTCAACAATGATCGCGATATTTCTGCCCGGACGGATCGGAATATTATGACTTACGACTTTATTTCCAAGAAATTCCGTGTACTGGTCTTCCAGTCCCAGACGGTCATACTCCGTATCCTTGCTCCACTCTTCCAGATTGATGACCAGATCGATGTTCTGATCCAGCTTTACACATTCTACACCAAACAGTGATTTTACGTCAATGATTCCAATACCACGCAGCTCGATAAAATGTCTGGTAATATCCGGTGCTCGTCCAACCAGCGTCGCATCACTGACCTTCTTGATCTCAACCACATCATCTGCAACCAGACGGTGCCCTCTCTTGATCAGCTCCAGAGCAGCCTCCGATTTACCGATACCACTCTCACCCATGATCAGAACACCTTCGCCGTATACATCGACCAGTACAGCATGTACGGATATTCTTGGTGCCAGTTCTACATGGAGCCAACGATCTACCTCATGAACAAATGCAGATGTAACAGCACTTGATGTGAGGACAGGCACTCCGTGTTTCTTTCCTGCTTCTATAATAAATTCATATGGTTCCAGATCTCTGCAGAATATCAGACACGGCGGCTTATATGAGAAAAATTCATTTATGATCTTGATATTTTCTTCCTCTGTATGCATCGCCGCAATATAGGCATGTTCTACATTTCCGCATATCTGGATACGTCCTGCATCAAAATGTTCAAAGAATCCTCCAAACTGTACCGCCGGGCGGTTCATACCCGGATCCTGGATCAGCACCTTATCGGTATCGATCTCCGGTGTATAATTCTTCAGATTCATTTTCTCTATGAGTTTGGATACTGTTATACTATAAACCATCTTCTCCTCCTGTTTTCCCTAGTTTCAGTTCTTGTTTCATTATATTCTACAACCTATTTATCGTCAATTCATCAATTTATTTTTTCAGGAAAAAAGCCACCTGTTTTCTGAATCTTATGTTATACTGATTTTTATGTGTGAATCTGCTGTTTTTAGAATACGCAGCGGAAAGGATATGAATTCAAAGTATGTTTAATTTTGAAGAAGAATTAAAAAAACTGCCTCATACACCGGGTGTCTATCTGATGCATAACAAGACCGATGAAATCATCTATGTCGGCAAAGCCATTGATCTGTATAACCGGGTACACCAGTATTTTCAGTCAGGATATAAACGCTCACCTAAAATCGAAAAAATGGTCGGCCACATCGCGTGGTTTGAATATATCATCTGCGAATCTGAAATTGAAGCACTGGTGCTGGAATGTAATCTGATCAAAGAACACCGTCCGCACTACAATACAATGCTTACGGATGACAAAAGCTATCCATACATCAAGATCACAGTCAACGAGGATTTCCCTCGTATTCTGTTCTCGCATCAGATGCACCGGGATCACGCCAGATATTTTGGTCCTTATACGAATGCAGGTGCTGTCAAGGATACCATTGATCTGTTAAAAAAACTATATCATCTGCGAAGCTGCAACAAAAAGCTGCCACAGGAAACAGGGCTGGATCGTCCATGTCTGTATTACCACATCGGACAGTGCAAGGCTCCCTGTCAGGGTTACATCTCAAAAGAGGACTACAGCAGACAGGTGGGACAGGCAATCCATTTTCTGACCGGGCATCACCAGCAGACGGTAAAAGAACTGGAAGAAAAGATGAAACAGTTGGCAGCCGATATGGAATTTGAACAGGCGGCAGAGGTTCGTGATCTGATCGAAAGCATCAAGCACATCGCATCAAAGCAGCGTGTTGACAACACAACAACCGATGACCGTGACGTGATCGCGATGGCTACCAACAACATGAACGAAGGCGTTATCTCGGTCTTTTTCATCCGAAACGGCAAGATGATCGGCAGAGAACATTTTCATATGACCGGTGTGCAGTCGGAATCTTATGGAGATATTATGGCTGCATTTTTAAAACAGTATTACGCTTCTACTCCATTTCTCCCTAAGGAGATCATTCTGGAGCATGAAGTAAATGAGCAGGAGCTGATCGAACAATACTTAAGCGAACGACGGGGAAATCTGGTACACATCCTCACACCTCAAAAAGGTGACAAAGCCAAGCTGTTAAAGCTTGCGCGTGACAATGCTTTTCTTGTTCTGACACAGGATACTGAAAAGCTGAAACGGGAGCAGGCTCGAACAGAAGGTGCTGCAAAGGAACTGGCAGAACTGATCGGTGTCCCATCTGCCAAACGGCTGGAAGCCTTCGATATCTCGCACATCAGCGGCTACCATTCGGTTGCTTCGATGGTGGTCTTTGAAAATGGAAAAGCCAGACCCAATGAATACCGCAAATTCAAATTAAGAACGATCGACGGACCGGATGACTACGCCAGTATGCGCGAGGTTCTGACAAGACGATTTACCGATGAACGTTTTAAGGTCTATCCTGACATCCTTATGATGGATGGTGGTAAGGGACAGGTCAACATTGCCCTGGAGGTTCTTGACGAACTGCATCTGAATATTCCGGTCTGCGGTATGGTAAAGGATGACTACCACCGGACCAGAGGACTGTATTATAACAATAAAGAAGTGGAATTTCCAAAGAATACACAGGCATTTGACATGGTTACCCGTTTGCAGGACGAAGCCCACCGTTTTGCCATCGAATATCACAGAAGCCTCAGAAGCAAATCTCAGGTACATTCTATCCTTGAGGATATACCGGGCATCGGTCCTGCCAGACGAAAGGATCTGATGGGGTACTTCAAGGATATTTCAAGGATCCGGGAGGCATCCATCGAAGAACTGATGCAGGCGCCATCCATGAACCGGAATGCCGCCGAAGCGGTGTACGGATTTTTCCACAAGGAGTGAGCTAACCTGTGAATATATCTGCAAAAGATGGAAATGGCATAATATATTTGGACACTTTTGACCTTACCAACCAGGGGACGTTCCCACTCGTTTCCACTCTGTGTAACTTCGAACTAACCTCGGCTAAGCCTCGCTAAGGTCTCAGTTACTCCTGCAGCGGTACTAAGATGCTGCTAATGCACCATCACACCACAGGGGTGCGCTTTCGTTCTAAGCTCGTGCAAGCACTCACTAAGTACGAAATGTGAGTACCGGCGGACTCAAATGCCCCTGTTTTGGTAAGTCAAACTGTCCAAATATAATTTACTTTCTTATTTTTTTGCAGATATATTCACAATTATTTAATAAGGAGATAAAGATGGAATATAATTTTTTTGCTATGATTTCGAGAATGAAATACATCGACCGCTGGGCGTTGATGCGGAATACCAGAGAAGAAAATCTGTGTGAGCACAGTCTGGAAGTCAGCATTATCGCTCATGCACTTGCCGTGATCGGCAATACCTATTATGAAAAGGATCTGAATGCGGAGCGGGCTGCTCTGATCGGACTTTACCATGACGCTTCAGAGATCATAACCGGTGATATGCCGACACCGGTCAAGTATTATAACGACGCTATCAAGGAATCCTTTAAAATGATCGAGAAAACAGCCTGCTACAAGCTGTTAAACAAACTGCCGGATGAAATGAAACCACAGTATGAACCACTCTTCTTCCGCCAGTCCGGAGATGAATATATCTGGAAGCTTGTAAAAGCGGCAGATAAACTATCTGCTCTTATCAAATGTATGGAAGAAACCTCTGTCGGCAATCCGGAATTCTCCAGCGCCTACGAATCCACAAAGGCTTCTGTCGACAAGCTTGCTGCCGACCTTCCGGAGGTTGAACGCTTTCTGTCTGACTTCCTCCCGGCCTACGGCAAGAACCTCGACCAGCTTCAATTTTAAATAATTCTTGTTTTCAGATAGAACCCAACAGGCATAAAAAACTGAATGCAACAGCATTTTCAGATAACAATATCAAAAGTCACCGGCATATATCACAGCATACACTGTTATGAAGCAAGCCTTTCCGAGCGTCGGTACTTAAGTTGCGTCTTTTGCAACTTTATGTACCGCTACGCCGAGGAACAGAGCGCAAGCGTCTTGCGGAATAACATGTGTATACTGCGATATATGGCAGTGGCTTTTCGTTAATCATTAGCAAATGCTGTTGCATTCAGTTTTTCTATTTATCTCTGTGGTTCCACCTGAGCAAGAATTGACATGAATTCTTTGCCGGTGATCGTTTCATGTTCTATAAGAAAGCTGGCGATAGAATCCAGAGCTGCCATATGGGCAGACAAAAGTTTCTTTGCTTTATTATAGGAATCTCGCAGCATATCACGGATCTCCTTATCGATCTTGGTTGCAGTCTCATCGGAACACTGAAGGGCAAGATTTCTGTCCAGATACTGTCCTTCTATTGATTCAAGCTGCACCATACCGAATTTATCTGACATACCATACATGGTTATCATAGCCCTGGCGGTCTTGGTCGCCTTCTCGATATCATTTGATGCTCCTGTCGTTACAGAGTCAAATTTCAATTCTTCCGCTGCACGTCCGCCAAGCAGGGTTATAAGCTCTGCTTCCAGCTCTTTCTTGGATTCCAGATATTTTTCTTCTTCCGGAACCTGCCATACGTAGCCCAGAGAACCCATGGTTCTTGGAACGATCGTAATCCTCTGGATTGGCTCCGTGTGTTTCTGAATTGCAGCGAGTAATGCATGTCCGACTTCATGATAAGCAACGATCTGTTTTTCTTCTTTGCTGAGCAGACGATCCTTTTTCTCTTTGCCGGCAAATACAACCTCTACCGCACCGATCAGATCCTGTTGGGAAACCAGACTTCTGCCATCTCTGACGGCTGCCAGCGCTCCCTCATTTATGATATTTGCAAGATCCGCACCAACCGCACCTGAAGTTGCAAGTGCCAGTTCATGAAGATCAACCGTTTCATCCATCTTGACATTCTTGGAATGAACCTTCAGTGTATCGATTCTTCCCTTCAGATCCGGCTTCTCTACGATAACTCTGCGGTCAAATCGTCCCGGACGAAGAAGTGCCTTATCAAGCACCTCAGGACGATTCGTTGCTGCAAGGATCACAATACCCTTTGATGTATCAAAGCCATCCATCTCTGCAAGAAGCTGATTCAGGGTCTGCTCCCGTTCGGAATCTCCGCCATGCCTGGAATCTCTGCTTCTTCCAATTGCATCGATCTCATCAATAAATATAATACATGGTGCCATCTGTGTCGCCTGTTTGAACAGATCTCTGACACGGGAAGCACCCACACCGACATACATCTCTACAAAGCTGGACCCGGACATGGAAAAGAATGGTACATTTGCTTCACCTGCCACTGCTTTTGCAAGCAGGGTCTTACCGGTTCCCGGAGGACCGACAAGCAGTGCCCCCTTTGGCAGCTTCGCACCGATATCCAGATATTTCTTTGGATTGTGAAGGAAATCGACCATCTCTGTCAGAGATTCCTTTGCCTCCTCTTCTCCGGCAACATCTGCAAAGGTAACACCAGTTTTCTTCTCAACATAGATCTTTGCATTGGCTCTTCCAACTCCGCCACTCCGCTTCATGATCATCGTAAGCAACAGATAGAACGCTACGATCATAACAACATACGAAATGATTGTACCAACCATCGCACTTCCGCTCTCATCAATGCCTTCATATTCTGTTCCATATTTCGTCTTTGCCTGACGAAGCTTCTCTGCCAGACTGTCATCCGATATTCTGGTTGCAGTATATTTTGTCTTACTGATCACCTTATCATCGGCATTATTTTCAAATACGATCTTGCTTCCATAGATCTTTACGGAACCAACCTCGCCCTTATCTAACATCTCGATAAACTGACCATATGTGACTTCCTCTTCCCTGCCGGATGACACCCGGTCAAATACGCGCCAGAATAAAAATGTCAGTAAAATGGAAATAACCAGGATCACCATGATCGAGCGATTGTTTCTTCCCTTATTTCCATTATTATTGTTATTATTGTTGTTATTACTGTTATCAGGTAAATTGTTGTCCAATCAGAACCTCCTTTTTATACAGCCTGCCTGCTGTATTCTTCTTTTGTATATATTTCCGGCAATTCCGCATCCATTATAACCACGTTTTTCCCGGCTTTCAAGATGGTACTGCTTTTGTTCATGAAGATTTAACCTTTCTATTCACCCAGATAGTCCATCGCAATACCAAGAGAGGTTTCTCCTCTGCTGATCGTCAGGCTCCATTTTCCGATCTGAAGGTCTGTATAATTTGCACTGGAATCATCCGCAGAATACTCCTTTTCCTGATAGGAGCGGATCATCTCTGTTGTCCGTTCCAGACTGTCGCCCTGAAGCGTTTCATCCTCAAGTGCCATTACCAGATCTTCATAGATCTGATCCAGACAGAAACCATCATCGACATCCGGCGGATACTGCCATATTCGGACAGAGTGGATCGCCTGTGTATTCAGATCACTGTTTATGCTCACATCAATGCCATATTCGTCATCTGAAATATACTTTTCTTTATTATAGTATGTAAATGTATCTCCGTTTTGATACGAGTATTCATACAAACTCAGATTCCCGGCAGTCCCTGTACTTGTATCTTCAAATAAAATGTCATCTTCCTCTGCATTCTGTAAAAAAGCAGCCTCCAGCTCATCACTGGTGACGCCCTCATAATGAGCCACACCATCACAGGCTTCTCCCCGGTCATACACTTCATCGGCTGATAAGCCAACCAGACTGTCTGTGCCATAATCCGTGGTTTCTCCCGGCTGATAGATATAGCGGTAGCTGTATCCGTTCTCATCTACATAGTTTTTCTCATCCTGTTCATCCAGCATCTCATGTAATTCATCCAGAGATTCCTGCATCTTCTGCTCATCCCGGTACTGCTGCCATGCATCCCACAAGCTGCTCATCCGGAAGCATACTCCAATCGCAGCCAGAAAAAGCAGGCCAGAGATCACACTCTCTGCTTTTTTCGATTTCTTTTTCTTTGTCGTATAGGTCGTATCCAGATTCGGCATAGGGTTTGCCGATGTCGGAGTCCGATTCGCCCATTTCGGAAGCTCGGTTTCAAACTCATCATGGCAATCCGTTACTTCATCCTCAACTTCAGGTTTGTCCGCACTGTAGTCCGATACATCCCCACTATATTGATACTCTCTCTGATAATCTTCAGGCTCTCGTCTTTCATTCAGATAAAAGCTGTGGCTGGTTTCTATCGGTGTTACAAACCGTTTACAGGTTTTACAAAAATTAATACTGTTTACTTTTCCATCACATATCGGACAGATCTTTGTTCCCATATGTACCTCCTCTTTCTTTTCGATACTTTATTTCTAACGCTAACTTTATATTCTTTTTCGGCATCCGTCAATATTCTTTTCTCCGGCTTGACATCCCCATGGAAACTCACTATTATTTTTTTAACTTATGATCTACAGGAGGTTTATGTCACATGCCCGGTTTTCTGATGCATCTGATCGAGGGTGAAATGATAATCAATAAAATAAATACAGGTGTAACTTCCGCAGCCGATTCCCGTCTGTTGGCAATAAAGGCCGACCCGGAACAGTTTCTCCTCGGCTGTATCCTGCCGGATATCACGGATAATAAAGAAAGAACGCATTTCCGTCCGGCATGGCAGAAGAATCTGATCACTAAATATCCGGATCTTGATTATATCCGTGCTCTCTACCCGGATGATGCGATATTGTCACCGGCTGACTATGGCATCCTGGCACATCTGCATCTGGATACCCACTATGTGACTGATTTCTGGCCGGACTATTTTACTATAGAAAATACCGCAGGGAATACCTGTTTTGATACAAGACAACCTTTGTATGTTCACATTTCCTCACAACCGGAAAAAAAGATTCCTCTGGCAGAATTTTTCTCTGACCGGTACTTTTATGGAGAATATGATAGGATCAATCCACGTCTACTAAAGGACTTTCATCCATATATACCGGAACAAATCACTTATCAGCCGGAGCTTGTACATATTACAGAATGCCGGCCGGAGGATCCGTCACAGATCACAAAAGCTCTGCAGACGTACATTATTCAGAATCCGTCACCTGCCCCGGAAGCTTCCGTCACCCGTGCTGAGATTTTTCCATATGATGCAGTCATTGAATTTCTGGAACATATGGCAGATACATTTTTTACAGAATTCATTTAACCTGTCTTCCATATCAGCAGCCAAAATAATATTTATAATTTCACCCATAACAAACAGCCATCGATGCGTCGGAAACGGATCCGTATATGGATCCGGCTTCCTTTTCATCAATGGCTGTTTGTTATTTTCCCGCTTATTTAATCTTCGCTTTTACTTTAACGGAATAAGCACCATATGTTTTTTTCTTATTCAGAGTTTTGTATGCTCTGACCTTGAAATAATATGTCTTTCCTTTTTTCAGGCTCTTCTTTGTCAGATTCAGCTTCTTTGTATCGCCGATCTTCTTATACTTGCCTTTCTTTGAGGTTGCCATATATACCTGATATCCACTGGCACCGGCTACCTTCTTCCAGCTTATCTTACATGCCTTTGATTTCGCTGTCGTCTTTACTGATTTTACCTTTGACGGCTTCGTTACAAATGCCTTACTCTTCTCTTTGCCCTTTATCTTAGAGTTTCCTGACTTCTTATAAGCATATACACTATAAGTGTATTTGGTTCCTGCTTTCAGCTTCTTCGCACTGTAAGAAGATGCATTCTTACCCACCGTTTTTATAAGTTTCTTCTTGCCGGAGCCCTGCTTCTGGTAGATCATATATCCATCTGCATCAGATACCTTCTTCCATGTGATCTTTGCAGAAGTTGTCTTGATCTTGCTTACTGTAATCTTTTTCGTTACACCAGGCTTCTTCACATTCGGTGTGGTCTTTGCCTTAATCGCAAATGTCTTTGACGCACTTCCTGTATAATTGCCTTTTCCGGTTATCACAACCTTCGCTGTACCAACATTTGTATTGTTGGAATATGCTGCCGTGTAATCTGTATTCAGCTTCAGCACCTTACCCTTTAATGTAACAGTAACTGCAGGTGTTAACGCTTTTCCGGTGTAAGTCTGATCTGCCACCGTTATAACTGCCGCAGACAGATCTGTCTTTGTAACCGGTGTCGTCTGTTTTACAATTGCAAAATACTGTGTCAATGTACCGGTGTAATTTCCATTTCCTGTAATCTGTATCACAGCCTTGGTTGTCGGCTCTATATTAGACTGATACGATACCGTATAGTCTGCAGATGCACCGGCGCTCAGCACTGCATTTCTTGCTGTATCCTTGACAATAACGGAAGGTGTGACAGCCTTTCCTGTATAGGATACGCTCTTTGTATAGGACACTTTACATTTCTCTATCTGTTTTGGAAGGATCGTAAAGGTTCCATATCCTGTATTTTTAAAGGAATCCGAAAGACCATTTACCGTGATTCTTGCAGTTCCGGCATTGATATTTTCAGAATAGAGCACACTGTATTCGGATGGATCGATCACTCTGCCGGATACCTTTACTATAACAGCCGGCTTCTGTTCCCTGCCGTTATAAGTCTGGTCCTCTGCCGTTATCTCTGCATCCTTGAGATTAATCTCCTGTTTCTGGATTGAGAAATACCGGTCTATTGTTCCTGTATAATTTCCTTTTCCTGTGATCCGGATCCGTGCAGATGTTGTCACTTCTGTATTGTTCTGATAGCTGACATCATAATCAACATTTTGCTTCAGCTCAACTGCTCCATCCATTACCTTTACTTCCGGACAAACCTGCTTTCCTGTATATGACATCAGATTTGCATAAGTCACAGAAGCGTCTTTCAGAGGCTTCGCCTGGATCGTAAAGTTTTCAGTTATCGTTCCCTTATAATTGCCTTTGCCTGTAACTGTGATCGTTGCAGTTCCGACATTGACATTGTTGGAATATGCCACGTCATAGTTTGCAGCCGCCAGTGATCTTCCACTTATCATAACAGTGAATCCCGGTTTCAGTTCTCCTCCTGTATAGGTATATGGAGAACCTGTAACCATGATAAAACCGCCATTATTTATATCAAAAGGCAGAATGGTAAAAGTCTTTTCAACTGTTCCATCATAATTGCCAAGACCTGTAATCTTTGCTTTTGCAGTTCCGGCATTGATGTTATTTGTAAATGCAGCTGCATAATCCTTGCCCTTTGTAAGCGTTTTGCCGTTAAAGGTTACTGTAATATCCGGACTTAACGCTGATCCTGTATAAGTCACTGTACCCACATTCATTACCAGTGAATCATTCAGCGATTTCCGCGTGATCGCAAAAGTTCCAGTTGTGGTTCCCTTATAATTACTGCCGGTTCCGGTCACAGTAACGGTTGCCGTTCCGACATTGGTATTGCCGGAATATGAAACACTGAATTCTGACAGATTTGTGATCCGCTTTCCACCTGTGGTTGTAAGGCTTACAACTGCCGGTGTAAATGCCGCGCCTGTATATTCATATGACCGCTGTACAAGTACTACTTCTGCACCTGTAATATCTGCTGCCACGATCTTAAATGTCAGGGTTCTTGTACCTGTATATGCTCCGATGCCCTGGATCGTAATGGTTGCAGTGGAACCGACCGTCTTATTGTTGGTTACTGTTACAGTATAACTCTCACCTTCTACCAGAGTAACTCCATCCCGTGTGATCCTGAGCTTCGGAATAATGGCTTCGCCTCCCTGATACTCCTGATCTCCGATCGATGCTATACTGATCGAACTGTCATTGATGTTTGTTACAATCTTTGTGATCTTAAATGTACAGGCCTGTGTACCGCTGAAATTTCCATTTCCTGTGATCCGGATCGATGCACTGTCTGTTTCATTTATATTATTGCTATAGGAAACAGTGTAATCCGTTCCTGCCTTCAGTTCATAGGAACCATAGGTCAGTTTTACAGAAGGCTTTACCTCGGATCCGGTATATACCATCTCTTTGCTGTATTCTGCCTTACAGCTTGAAATAGCTCTGGCTGCGATCGTGAAGGTCGTCTTTGAACTTCCGCTATAGTTACCTTTTCCGGTTGCTGTAATCGTTCCTGTACCGGCATTGATATTATTTTTATATGATAATTCATAATCTGTATTGGCAGCCAGCGTCGTAGTTCCAATCTTTACGGTTGCTGTCGGCTTCTGTTCACTTCCTGTAAATGTACATGCTGTAATATTACTGAAAACCGCTCCGTTGATCGATTTCTTTGTAACAGTAAATGTTCCCACTGCATTTCCTGTAAAGTTTGCATTTTTCCCTTTTATAGTTACCGTTGCCGTTCCGCAGTTTGTATTATTCGAATAATTCACAGTGAAATTCGCCATATTGGTGTAGGTCTTTCCGGATACAGTTGTAAAGGATGTAACACCCGGAGTCTGTGGCATGCCTGTATATTCATAACTGTCTGCTTCCAAAACAACCTTTGCATTTGTCAGATCAAGTGCAACAACATTAAAGGTTACTGTTCTTGTTCCTGTATAATCATTGATTCCCGTAATGGTTACTATTGCTGTAGATCCTGCAGTATAGTTATTGGTATAAGTAACCGTATAATCTGTATTCAGAGTAAGGATCGTACCACCATTTCTGACTGTAACAGCAGGTCGGAGTCCCTGTCCTGCATTGTATTCCTGGTCTGCGATCGCATCGACTGTAATCGTTGAAGCATTGACGTCCGTACGATCTCTGGTGATCTTATATGTCAGTACTTTTCTGCCTGTAAAATTACCTTTTCCTGTCACTGTAGCAGTCGCTGCCGTTGTCTCATTTATATTATTGGAATAAGCAACGGTATAATCCGTACCCTCTATTAAGAGCTTCTGACCATATGTGATACGGATATTCGGAGTTACGGCACTTCCTGTCCATTTTACGCTCTCATCATAACTGAGCGAGCAATCTGCCAGCGCTCTTGCACTGATCTTGAAATTTACAGATTTCGTTCCACTGTATCCGTTCTTTCCGGTGATCGTAACCGTACCTGTACCACAGTTGACATTTGCGCCATATGAAACAGTGTAATCGCTGTCCTTCGTCAGTGTTTTGCCATCATAGGTCACTGTAACCTCCGGTTTGATCTGTGCTCCGGTATAGGTCTGATCTGCAATTGTACTGCACACTGCCCCTGACAGATCCGGCAGGGAAGAAATAATCGTAAAATATACAGTTTTGGAACCTGTATAGTTTCCCTTGAACGTAACAATTACCTTTGCCAGATTGCCGGCTGCTACATTATCTTTATAAGATACCGTATAATCCGTTCCTTCGGTCAGTGTATATCCATCTGAAGTGACCGACGTTACTGTCGGTCTGATCTCTGCACCGGTCTGATCAAAGGATGTTTGATTCAATGTTACCTTTGCTGTATTCGCCACATCCAAAGGATTGACGGTCAATGTACCGGTAACGGTTCCTGTATAATTGCCTTTTCCTGTCGCACTGATTGAAACCGTACCGGCTGTCTTTGCTACATAGCTTGCAACTGTATAATCGGTTTTATTCGTCAATGTTGTTCCCAGTTTGCTGTCATAAACACTGATCTTTGGTGAAAATACTTCTGCTCCATATTTATATGTTGCAGGCTCTGCCGTCAAAGTCGCCTTTGAAATATCTCTTGGATTGATCTTAAAAGTGAGGGACTTTGTATTTGTATATTTGCCGCATCCACTGATCAGAACCGTTCCATTTCCTGCATTTGTATTTGCGGAATAGGATACCGTATAATCCGTTCCCTGCTTTAATGTCGTGCTTCCATCCTTTACCGTGACAGCCGGTGTCTGTGCCTGTCCATTATATGTACATGATGCTACATTCACGGTCGTCTGTGATATATCCTTTAAGGCTGCACTTCCACTGCTGATCGTATAGTTCAGGGATGTGCTTCCGGTGTAACAATCCTTACCTGTGATCGTCACGGTTGCGGTTCCCGGATTTATATTGCTGCTGTAAGAAAGTGTATAATCCACGCCTTCTTCCAGATACTGATAATCATTATTCTCATCCAGCCAGGAGTTCACATCGGCAATCGTAACCGATGGCTTCTTTTCCTTTCCGTCATAGCTGTAATTGGAATTGCTTAGTGTGATGATCTGATCCTGGATATTGGCAGCCTTCAGATACCAGGTATAGGTTTTGGAACCACTGAAATTATTCATTCCCTTAATCACTGTTGTTCCCTTAGAACCAATCTCCAGATAATTCTCTGAAAGAGTAACATTCTCATAATAATCTTTCTCCGCTACCAGAACCTTTCCATTCCAGGTAACCGATTCGACTGTCGGAGAATTTGCCAGATTCTTTACATACGGAACATAATACTTGCCGGATACAAGCGTCATATCGGATGCAAATTTGACCTTTGCTTTATTGATCGGTGTGACACGAATTTTGAATTTTGCCGTATTGCTTCCTGTATAACCCTTTTCCGGTTTACCGGTTATCGTTGCCACGGCAAGCTCGGTTGCAGTTGACACGTTCACGTTATTTGTGTATACCACATCATAACAGTCCGACGGTACTTCCTCCCCATCTACCTTTACCGTAACCGGTGCTTCGATCGCCTCTCCGGTATAATAATTACCAAGACCGGTTTCCGTCGTTGCTACAACAGTAACCTTATGTGCTCCATCCTTTCCGGACAGATCGATCAGATCCGCTGCCTTCACCCAACCTGCAAATGGAATTCCTGCCCCGCCATACGGCATGATCATCGTGATGACCATGACAACGGTAAGGAACCATGCTGCCACTCTTTTTCCATGTTCTCTCATGCTTCTAAAATGCCCTCCTTGCTGTTATGCCCGCTGTATTATACACTTTATACAAGATGCCTCTACATTTGTACTGCCCCTCTGTGCATATTTTTCATTTCATCCTGTCTCCTATGATATTACATAAAAAAATACCCCAAATGCAGTTCCGCGCGAACAAAATTTAAGTGAATTTTACCATTTTTTGCATGCCGCTTCAATCCGCATTTGGGATATTTTTTATTTTTATTTTATAATATGTCAAACTAACTGGTTGGAATATAGAAGATATCCAGCATCTCTTCTACCAGACTTCCCGTATCCACCTGATACTCATCAAAATGAGCAGGGCGTTCATACGTTCCCGGAAGCTCCTGTATATCCTTCTCTGCAACTGCTATATCCATTCCACGCATTCTGCTGAACAGATACAGGCAGGCATCTCTGTCCAGATTCGTCTGTAGATATGGACTTGCTGCCTCGTATACCTTCTTTATGATTCCCTTATCATCGGAATAGCACTGTTCAAACCGCTCCAGCCAGCCTGCCAGATACTGACTCTGACGTTCCATCCGCCTGCCGTGTTCACCGACTGCATCCGTTACCGTATCCATCTTTTCCAGATACCGGTATGCGTCATTGCCCTGTAAGGTGACTACGTCCTTCTCAAAGACATTCTCACTGATCGTATCTCTGGCTGTCAATGTTACCCCGCTCAGGACGTCATTGATATCTGCCATTGCATCCATGTCAAAGGCCACATAACCGTTAATCGGAAGATTATACATCAGTCCGGATACCGCATGTGTAAAATTCTCACAACTGACGATCTCTCCATCCCCATAACCATACGCCAGTCCGATCTGCATCCGATCTGTAAGTGCTGTTTTTCCTTCTATGGTTTTAATATCCACATCTGTCATACTGTCACGATTTATATTAATAACGTGAAGCTTATCATTTCGAAGATCAAATACCACCAGGAAGCACAGATCGATCCTTCCGCCATACCGGACATATTCAGAGCCATTTGCATCCGAATAGGTCAGGGCATCATCTCTGTCTCTGAGATCTGCTTCCGTCGTAGCTTCTGTATCCTCTGAGGTTTTCTTTGACTTCTTTGACTTTTTGGGCTTTGTTTTCTCCGTTGCCGCCTCTGTTGTCTTCGGTTCTTCGTTCTTTTCCGATTCCTTCGGCGCATACTCGGAATTATCAACACCAAACACCAGAATCGATACGGTATCTGTATTATAAACGTAGTTCTTTCCTTTATATGTGATAGCCGTTGAAGAAGATCCGTCTGTATGAAAACTCACCTTTTCTCCCTGCGCATTTTCTGCCAGCCGGTTCTTTCCATTCATATACATTCTGGCAAATATACCGGCAGGGATCCCGGTCACAACCAGTACAACAACAAGCAGGATCACACAGACCTTTTTCCTGAGACTCCATGGATCTTTCAGCTTTTTGGGTGCATATACCGGTCTGGATTCCAATTCCGGATCCAGCTTCTTCTTTTCCCGTTTCGCTTTCTCTGCCTTCTTCTGAAAAAATTCTTTTCTGATATCCTCTGTCT
>UMDK01029932.1_pt1 | contig 17729 bp, 9 predicted proteins | sample 1964461 | NCBI WGS metagenome assembly UMDK01 (sample SAMEA4835991, study PRJEB28245) | human gut metagenome | biome: gut microbiome; material: fecal sample | place: Denmark | collected 2008 | reverse complement strand
CACCGACTGCAACCCCAACGCAGAAACCGGGCACATCGACTGCAACCCCGACGCAGAAGCCGGGGACACCAACTGTAACACCGACGACAGAGCCGGCGGAGCCTACTGCGACTGCAACAAATGAGCCGGCAGGGCCTGCGGTTACACCGACGGCAGACACGGATGAGCCAACTGCAACACCAACAGCAGAACCGACGAAGGTTCCGGGCACCCCGATTCCGGTAACGGATCCGACGAAGGCGTTGCTTTTGGATTTTGAAGACGGTACCAATCAATATGTGACTGGACGTCAGGGCGAAGAAGAGCTGACTGTTGTAGAGGGCGGTTATAATGACAACTATTGTTTGAAAGTTTCCAACCGTGTGAAAAACTGGGCAGGACCGATGATTGATATCACTCACAATGTGACTGATTTTACAACGTATAAGATTGAGGCGTATGTAAAGCAGACAACGGGCAGCAACAAGACGATAAACTGCATGTGGGAGTCGATGGACTATGCGGGAGCGATGGCTTATACAACCGTGCAGAATGTAGTTGCGCCGAATGGTACATGGACAAAAGTGGACGCAACGGTTGTGGCACCGGGTGATGTAAGTAAATTGTCACTTTATTTTGAAATGGCAAATTATTCAAATGATTTTTATGTAGACAATATTTCTATTACGGAGAAGCATTTGGATATGGATGCAGTTCTTGCTGCACCAAGTCTGAAAGAGGCATATGCAAACCGCTTCCCGATGGGATGTGCAGTTTACAGCTATAATTTGCAGAATCCGGAGATTTTATCATTTATTAAACATCATTACAGTACGGTTACATTTGCAGATGAGCTGAAACCGGAGAATCTTTTGAACGAAGAGGCAACAAAAGCATCGGAAGATGGCATGCCGGTTATTAATACAGATGTGATTGATAAATGTTTATCTCTTGCTCAGGAAAATGATTTAAGTGTGCGTTTCCATACGCTTGTCTGGTATTCGCAGACACCGGATTGGTATTTCTGTAAGAATTACACACCGGAGTATGATGGTACGGGAACAGCTAAGAAAAACATTACAAATCTTGTTGACAAAGAGACGATGCTTGCTCGAATTGAAAGTTATGTTAAGCAGGTTATTACCTATGCAGAGACTAATTATCCGGGCGTTGTATATGCTTACGATGTAGTAAATGAGGTGATTGACAGCAATGGCTGTAAATTACGGACAGTAAGTTCAAGTTTGTATGGTGCTATTTTTACAGACGATGACAATACTTATATTACAAAGTCTTTTGAATATGCGAGAGAAGCTGAAAAAGCAGCAAATTCATCGGCAAAATTGTTCTACAATGATTTTGTCGGACTGGCATCGCCGGGACAGATGAAGGCAGTTGTGAAATATCTTGCAGATGCAAAAGATGCCGGAAATATTGATGGTCTTGGCATGCAGGCACATCAGACTAATCTTGGTGTGACAGATGGTGATAATATTAAAAATGCACTGAAATTATTCCAGCAAAATGGCTATGAGGTGCAGATTACTGAGCTTGATTTTGCAAGTAAGGATAATTCAGAGGCGGGTAATGAGACACTGGCAGCAGCATACCAGAAGTTCATGAATATTATATTACAGCGAATGGATGATACAACTGCTCCGGTAAATGTAAGTAATGTTACATTCTGGAATCTGACAGATTTGGATACTTGGCTGAATAGTTTTTACAGTGATGGAAGTACCTATTATCCATCACTATTTGATGAAAATTATCTGCCGAAAAAAGCGTTTACGGCATTGATTAATCTTGTAAATGGAGTTGTAGAGCCAACGGCAACGCCGACTGTGGCACCAACGGCAACTCCAACTGTGACTCCGACGGCAACTCCAACGGCAACACCAACCGTTGACCCAGATGCCACGCCAACACCAACGCCGGTTATCACACCGACTCCGGAGCCAACGGCTGAACCGGAACCGGCAGAGACAAAAGAATTGGATTTGGCGGAAGGAAATATTGTAATCAGTGCGACAGGATATACAATTGGCGATGCAGAAGAAACTGCATTTAACGGAAATTACACGATTTCCAGTACAGCACAATCGGCAACAGCATATTATATTTTAGTAACGGGCGGTACTCACACAATTACGTTAAATGATCTTGTTTGTACATCGAGTGAGTCAAGTCCAATTAAATTAAGTGGTGATGCTAAGGTAAATCTTATCTTAGTTGGAACATCCGCATTGACCGGTTCCGGCTATCATGCAGGAATCGAGGTTCCGTCGGGTTGTGAACTGACGATATCCGGTGATGGCCAATTGACGGCATTAGGCGGTAACGAATCGGCAGGAATTGGTGCTACATCAGATGGTAAGACATCTAGCACATTAGGACGTATTATTATCAGGAGCGGTACGATTATAGCCTGCAATACAGGAAGAAATGCTGCAGGAATCGGTGAATCACGATACGCTAAAGGCGGTGGAGAAATTTACATCTACGGTGGCAATATTTATGCGACATCTTCCGGTAACGGAGCCGGAGTTGGTGGCGGTGGTACGGCAGATGCCTCAGCCAAAACGATGAAGATTGGAATCTATGGCGGTATCATTTCCGCAGGCGGCAGTACTTATGCAATTGGAGATGGAAAGAGCCAGAGCATTTGTGAAGTAACAGTAACCGGTGGTGCCTGCTATAGTACGAACAGTGGTAAGACGATGTTTGGATCAACATGGGAAACCCAAGATACTTATGTTGGTACAGAGATTGACACAACAAAACTTTCCGGTATTCAGTCAGTGACGATTGATGGGGTAGACCAGGGAATCAGCAGTTTCTTTATTACTGCACAAGCTGGTACTGTGAACAAGAGGTTGAAACTGAATTTGTATGTGGAAAAGGGAGCATCTCATACGATTGTGGTAACGGATACAAACGGTGAGGCACATGAGTATATGGTTAACGCTTAATCTATAATAAAAAAAGGAGTTCATTCGTTCGAGACAAGATAATGCTTTGCATTATAGTCTTTTACGGATGAACTTCTTTTTTTGCTCTATTGACAGATGATGTTTCCTAAAAATGAGACAATAAAAATCTTGAATCTTCCCCCTTTTTTTGCTATTCTAAAAACAGTTTAATCCACAAAGGAGAGGGAGGCGAGGCGTTTTATGTTTCTCAAACAGTTTGCAGAATTCAATCCGATTTGTATACAGTGCCATGACAGTCCGGATGCGGATGCGATGGGGGCTGCGTTTGGTTTGTATGCGTATTTTATGAATCTGGGTAAAAAGGTAAATTTGATTTATGCAGGGGAACATCAAATTACAAAGCCATCGCTGAAATTGATGGTGGAGCACCTTGGTATTCCGATTCGATATGTGAATGAAATGCCGGAACATGACATTTTGATTACCGTGGACTGCCAGTATGAGGGAGGTAATATTACATCGATGCCGGTGAAAAAAGTGGCGATGGTTGATCATCATCCGATTTGTGTAGAAACGGATGAATGGTGTTTTATTTTCCCGGAATTCGGAAGTTGTTGTACCGTGGTCTGGGAACTGCTTTTGGAGGCGGGGTATCCGGTGAATGCGAACTGGCAGGTGGCAACGGCGTTGTATTATGGTTTGTATAGTGATACCAGCAGTTTGTCTGAAATTTATTATCCGGCAGACAGGCAGATGCGGGATTCTCTGCGGATTAACAGAGAGTGTCTGGATGAAATGATTCATGCGAATTTGCAGCGGGAGGATTTGGAGATAGCAGGAGAAGCGTTGACTCACTATTACTATGATGAGGAAAAGCGTTTTGCACTGCTGCATACAAAACCGTGTGACCCGAATCTTCTGGGTGTTATTAGTGATATGGTAAATTGTGTGGCAACTGTTGACTGCTGTGTGGTATATAATGAAACGCCGATTGGATATAAAATGTCGGTACGAAGTGCAAAAAAAAATCTGCCGGCGAGTGATTTGGCGGAAAAAGTCAGCTGCGGAATTGGTGCTGGCGGCGGTCACACGAATAAAGCGGGCGGCATGTTGATGAAACACATGCTCGCCACACAGTATCCGGGGGAAGATGTAAAAGAAATTCTCATTCAGCGAATCCGCGAGTTTATCCGTGAAGCCGCTTACTGATTTCCATGAGAGGAATCGGCATCAGAGATAAAATACCTACGACAACCCATTCGCGTGGATTAAGTGCCTGCGTATGGAAAATAGGCTGGAGAACGGGCACACAGATGACCAGACATTGCAGGACAATGCAGAACAATACACTAAATAAAAGTTTTTTGTTTCCAAGAATCCCTGTCTCTAACAGCGAGTGCTCGCTTCTCATATTAAACGAGTGAACTAACTGCGATAAAGAAAGCACGGCAAAGCACATGGTGGAATTGCCGCTTGTATAGGCAAAAAGTGCTAAGGAGCCGATGAACATACCTTCTAAAACCATCTGAAAGACGGTATCAAAGTGAAAGATACTTTCATTTTTCGATAATGGCGGGCGGTTCATACTGTCCGGATCCGGTGGCTCAACACCGAGACAAAGCGCCGGAAAAGAATCCGTTACGAGATTAATAAACAATAACTGTACCGGCAAAAGCGGTGCAGACAGCCCGAAAAAGATAGCAACAAAAATCGTCATGATTTCCCCGATGTTACAAGACAAGAGGAAATGTATGGCTTTTTTTATGTTATCGTAAATACCGCGCCCTTCCTGGACGGCGCTTACAATAGTGGAAAAATTATCATCCATTAAGATAATGTCAGATGCATTTTTGGCAACATCGGTTCCGGTGCGTCCCATGGCACAGCCGATATCCGCTGCTTTTAGGGCAGGGGCATCATTGACACCGTCGCCGGTCATGGCAACGACATTTCCCATTGCCTGATAGCCTTTTACGAGACGTACTTTGTGGGCTGGAGATACACGGGCAAAGACATGATATTTTTTGAGCGCCGCCGGAAGTGAACGGTCGCTGATGGCATCTAAGTCGGCTCCCGTAATGACCTCATCTTTTGTCTGGCAGATGCCAAGTTCCTTGCCAATCGCCGCAGCGGTATTTTTATGGTCGCCGGTAATCATAATCGGACGAATTCCGGCGTGCTGGCAGCTTTTAACAGCGGCGTAAGCTTCCGGGCGGGGTGGGTCAATCAAACCTGCCATTCCAAGGAAAACCAAATGGGATTCTAAGGAATTGTTGTCCGGGCGGCTTTTGTGCAGACAAAAACCGAGAGCAATGACGCGAAGTGCATTGGCGGTGTAATTTTCAATTTGTTCATTTAATCTATGCCGCATCGTATGTGTCAGTGGCCGTGTGCTGCCATCTTTATCGAGATACGAGTGACAGTTGGCAAGGATAAATTCAGGAGCTCCCTTAGTTATTGCTAAATATCCATTGGGTGTCCGGTGCAGCGTTGTCATCCGCTTGCGGATTGAGTCAAAAGGGATTTCTTCAATAACCGGAAATTCTTTTCGTACTTCCGTATAAATAAGTCCGCTTGATGCACCGTAATGAATCAGTGCATGTTCGAGTGGACCGGATTGGTTGTTGCAAAGCAGAAAATAACGAAGTAATGTTTTTTCATTTTCGGTGCTGTATATATTCCGAACTGTCATGCGGTTCTGGGTAAGCGTGCCGGTTTTGTCAGAACAGATAACAGAAGCACTGCCTAGTGTTTCTACAGCAGGGAGATGGCGGATAATGGCACACTGTTTTGCCATGCGCTCGACGCCAAGGCTTAGCATGATGGTGACAAGAGCAGGCAGGCTTTCCGGAATGGCTGCGACGCCAAGACTGACGGAAGTCATAAACATATCAAAAACCGGCTGGTTTTTCTGCAATCCCAGAAAAAATAGAATGGCACAAATAATCAGGGCCAGGATGCCAAGCACTTTTCCTGTATGATTGAGGCGCCTGGTAAGAGGTGTCTGCGGTGCCTGTTCGTGTGAAAGCATACCGGCGATTTTCCCAATTTGCGTATTCATACCGGTTTCCGTAACACAGAACAGCCCATTTCCGGTCGTAATCATTGTGCCCGAAAATACCATATTGAGCTGGTCGCCGAGTGAAAGATTTTCCATATGCAGCGAGTCGGAAGTTTTTTCGATGCTTCCCGTTTCGCCGGTAAGGGCGGATTCGTTTGCCGACAGATTGTGCGTAAGGAGAAGTCTGCCATCGGCGGGAACAAGACAGCCGGTGTCAAGATAGACTAAATCTCCCGGTACAAGTTCCGGAGAAGATATGGTCTGGCGTTTTCCATCTCTTAGTACCTGACATTGTGGCGTTTGCAGAGAACGAAGGTGAGCCAGCGAATGTTCTGCCTTTTTCTCCTGATAAATGCCAAGCAGAGCATTTAGTATAACGATTGCCAGAATGATTAAAGGGTCGGTCAGATTCATTTCTCCCTGTGCATAAGAAGCAAAAAAAGAAATGCCGGCAGCTGCCAGTAAAGTAAGAATCATAAAATCTTTAAACTGCGTGGCAAACTGACGGAAAAATCCGGGACCTTTTTCGCTTTGCAATTCATTTTTTCCATAATGTCTCTGGCGTTTGATAACTTCTTTTTGGGATAAGCCCCGGTCTTTGAAACGGTTGAGTTTATCCATTACTTCCTGTGATTCCATTTGATACCAGTTCATACTTACCTCCAAAATATTTGACTGTTTTTGTCGAAAGGACTCTCCTCTTTTCCCTTATTTGCATAAAATAGAATAAGGAAGTGGCAGGAGGAGCTTGTGTTTGTTGTTTGCTTATTGGCGTTGTCGGTGAGCCTTGACACGCTGGGGATTGGTATGGCATATGCAATGTCGGGCATTTGCATACCCAAACGAATCCGGTTATTTATTGCGTTATTAAATGGCGTGCTGACAGCGGTTGCACTTTTTGTGGGTTCGACGTGCCTTGCGGGGCTGCCGGAACCTTGTTTTCGCCTTATTGGCGGCGGGATTTTGATTTTGCTTGGCGCAAAAACGTGCATCCGTGTGTTGCAAAACAAAGGGGAAGTACAGTATGACAAAGATAATTCCCGAAGCATTGATATAAAAGAAGGCAGTGCGTTGGGAAGTGCCCTTGCGCTTGATTCGGTGAGTGCAGCACTTAGTCTGGTCGGTCAGGGAACCATAATCTGGTTGTTTCCTGTATGTACCGCTTTTTTATGTGGAGCCTTTTTGTGGATTGGCGGGCAGAGGATATACCACGTGCGCCGTCTCAATGGAATCAGTGGCATACTTCTTATTCTTCTTGGTTTGTTTCGCGTGCTGCCCGTTTTTTTCTAATAGCATTGAGGGCGAAAATTACTAATAGGACAATACCTGTATAAAAAATAACATGCTTGTATTTATCAAAATAATGAAAGAACAAATCTTTGTATTGATAAAAATAATAACCAAGACCGGTTAATACCGTGTTCCATGTAACAATGCCGATGGCAGAATACAAAAGATAACGGCTGATATTCTGCCCCATGGCACCCGCGACAAAGCCGATATAGGTGCGGCACAGAGGAATCACACGGCTGATTAGAACGGCACTTTTTTCGTGATTGCCAAAGACACGGTAGGAGGTTAGGATTGGTTTCTCCATAGAAGAAAAACGTTTCATAATGCGTTCCAACAGTGGAGAACCGCCAAACCTGCCAATGCCATACGGAATCAGTGCCCCAATCAGTCCTGCTCCCGTTGCCAAAAGGACAAGATATGGAAAAAACAACCCCTGCCCGGCAGCCATACCCCCCGCCAGTGGCAGAATAATCTCACTCGAAACAGGAAAACAGGCATATTCCAACATAATCAGCACAAACATAGCCCAAATGCCATAGCTCTGTAAAAACGACTCAATCCAATCCATTCATCATGACCTCAGTATGATTGTTACAGTGTATGAGGTGATAGTCGGAATTATTCTCTAGAATAGGGGGATAACAAAATTCAACCCATTTAGAAAAGTTGATACGAGAGTTTGCGGTCATTGCTGGCGTTTTATCAATATTCCAGTAAATCACCAAGAAAGGATTTGCAGCTCGTGGGTACAAATACGCAAGTATCTGACATGCGTAGTGGGCATGTTGATACTTCTGCGCATTTGTCTGAGCGGGAGCGTCCACGAGATGTAAACCTTTCTTGGTAATTTACGTAAATTAAAAAAACGCCACTAATTAACTGCCGCAAACTCTCCTATCACAGTCCTTGACAAAGGATTTTAGTGTTGGTATTATAAAATAGTATGCTTGCGTACATTTTGACACAAATAGGAGGTAGTTTTGAAGAAGAAAATCAGCTTATTCGTTTTGTTGTTTCTCTTAGTATTGACAGCGAATTTTCAGACAACAAATGCGGCAGCAAAGAAAAACATATATAAGATAAAAGTAAACAAATTAAAGAATACGGTGACGGTATACCGTCATACGAAAAAAGGAAAGTACAAACCATATAAAGCATTTGTCTGTTCATCGGGCAAAGCGACACCGGTCGGCACTTTTTCTTTGAGAGAAAAATATCGGTGGCATGCACTGCTGGGACCGTCTTACGGTCAGTACTGTACAAGAATTTATGGAGGCTTTTTGTTTCATTCGGTATGGTATTATCAGCCAAAGAAAAATACACAGTCCTATGCTCAGTTTAATCGGTTGGGAACGATGGCATCTCATGGATGTATCCGATTGACGGTGGCAGACAGCAAATGGATTTATGATAATTGTCCATCCGGCACAAAAGTAGTAATTTACAATTCGCCAAAGGCAGGACCGCTTGGAAAGCCGAAGGCACAGAAGTTATCCGGGCATATGGGATGGGATCCGACTGATCCAGATATTCATAATCCATATTTGATTAAGGTAAAGAGTATCAAGCTGAGTACTACGAAAAAGACATTGGAAATTGGTGGTAAAAAGAAGGATGCTAAGTTTACGATTCGGGTAAAAAAGATTTTACCGAAAAAAGCGATGATCAAGAAGATGAAATACACTTCTTCCAATAAAAAGATTGCAACTGTCAATCAAAAAGGTGTCGTAAAAGCAAAGAAAAAGGGAACTTGTAAAATTTTTGTGGAGACAACCGATGGCAGTAAAATAAAAAAGGTATGTAAGATTACAGTGAAGCAGGTGGAAAAGAAACCGGTTGTTGTGCCAACACCGACACCGGCAGTTACACCGACGCCAACACCGACCCTTACACCAACGCCGTCACAAACGGCAGAACCAACACCGACATCAACGCCGGAATCGGCATTAAATGAGTGACAATAAGAAAAGAGGTAAAAAAATGAGTCAGAGTTATAATCCAAAAGAAATTGAAAAAAAATGGCAGAAAGTCTGGGAAGACGAAAAAGCTTTTCAGGCAACTAATGATTTCAGCAAGCCCAAATATTATGCCCTTGTTGAATTTCCATATCCATCCGGACAGGGACTTCATGTAGGACATCCGCGTCCGTATACGGCACTTGATATCGTAGCACGTAAAAGAAGAATGCAGGGCTACAACGTACTTTATCCGATGGGATGGGATGCGTTTGGTCTTCCGACAGAAAACTATGCAATTAAAAATAAAGTACATCCAAAGGAAGTAACGAAGAAGAATGTTGCAAGATTTAAAGCACAGCTTCAGGCACTTGGCTATTCCTTTGACTGGGATCGCGAAATTAACACAACAGATCCAAATTACTACAAATGGACCCAGTGGATTTTCCTGAAATTATTCAAAGCAGGACTTGCTTACAAGACAGAGATGCCGATTAACTGGTGTACTTCCTGTAAATGCGGTCTTGCCAATGAGGAAGTTGTAAACGGTGTGTGTGAGCGCTGTGGAAGTCCGGTTATCCGTAAGGTAAAGAGCCAGTGGATGCTTAAAATCACGGCATATGCAGATAAATTGATTGATGATTTGGATGGACTTGACTATATTGAGAGAGTCAAAGTTTCACAGAAAAACTGGATTGGACGTTCTCATGGTGCAGAAGTAGACTTCCAGATTAAAGATAAAGAAGAAAAACTCCGCATTTACACGACACGTCCGGATACTTTGTTTGGTGTAACTTACATGGTAGTATCTCCGGAACATCCATATCTGGATAAGTACAAAGATGAGATTAAAAACTGGGATGAGATTGTAGCCTACCGTGAGATGGCAGCAAGAAAATCCGATTTTGAGAGAACCGAGTTAGCAAAAGATAAAACAGGTGTAGCAATTGACGGACTTTTGGCAATTAATCCGGTAAATGGTGAGGAAATTCCAATCTGGGTATCCGATTATGTATTGATGAGCTACGGAACAGGAGCGATTATGGCGGTACCGGCACATGATACCCGTGACTGGGAATTTGCCAAGAAATTCAATTTGCCGATTCACGAAGTAATTGAAGGCGGTGACGTGGAAAAAGAGGCCTTCACGGATGTTGCTACGGGAACTCTTGTGAATTCCGGATTTTTAACCGGTAAATCTGTAGAAGAGGCAAAGAAAGAAATTATTGCCTGGTTAGAGGATAAGAAAGTGGGAACGGCAAAGAAAAACTTCAAACTGCGTGACTGGGTATTTTCCAGACAGCGTTACTGGGGTGAGCCGATTCCGATTGTAAAATGTGAAAAATGTGGTTATGTACCGATTCCTGAAGAAGAACTTCCGCTTCGTCTGCCGGAGGTAGACAACTATGAACCAACGGATAACGGGGAATCTCCAATCTCCAAAATCCGTTCCTGGGTTGAGACAACTTGTCCATGCTGTGGCGGAAAAGCAGAGCGTGAGACAGATACAATGCCTCAGTGGGCTGGTTCTTCGTGGTACTTCCTGCGTTATATTGACCCAACAAATGATGAGGCACTTGCCAGCAAAGAGGCGTTGAACTACTGGCTGCCGGTTGACTGGTACAATGGTGGTATGGAGCATACGACCCTTCACCTTTTGTATTCCCGTTTCTGGCATAAGTTCTTATATGACCAGGGCGTAGTACCAACCAAAGAGCCATATCAGAAGAGAACATCCCATGGTATGATTCTCGGTGAAAATGGCGAGAAGATGAGTAAATCCCGCGGTAATGTTGTAAACCCGGATGATATTGTAAATGTATACGGTGCTGATACACTCCGCACCTATGAAATGTTTATTGGTACGTTTGATGCCGCTGCTGCCTGGTCAGAAGATGGAGTAAAAGGCTGCCGCCGTTTCTTAGAGCGTGTATGGAAGTTAAAAGATATGGTGACAGATGAAGAAGGCTATTCTGCTGACTTAGAGACAAAAATGCATCAGACGATTAAGAAAGTAAGTAATGATTTTGAGACCTTGAAGTACAACACAGCAATTGCTGCCATGATGGCATTGATTAATGACTTCTACAAAAAAGGTTCCGTTACAAGAGATGAGTTTAAGACGCTTCTTGTACTTTTGAATCCGGTTGCACCACATATTACAGAGGAATTGTGGGCTGAGAAAAATTACGGTGGTTATTTGTTCCAGACAAGCTGGCCGGAATTTGATGAGGCAAAAACGGTAGAGGCTGTACAGGAAATTGGTGTACAGGTCAACGGTAAAGTACGTGCGACCGTTAAAATTGCCATTGATGCAGCGAAAGAAGATGCGTTGGCTGCCGGACGGGAAGCAATTGCTGATAAGCTTGCCGGCAAACAGATTGTAAAAGAAATTTATGTACCGGGACGTATTTTGAATTTCGTTGTAAAATAAGTAATTGCAAATGATTTGGAGGTGCAAAAAATGCCTAAGGTAAGTGTCATAATTCCTTATTTCAAGGGACAGGCATATTTGGAAGAATGTGTTCAGAGTATTGAAGAACAAAAGATAGAAGACTTAGAAATTATTGTTGTCAATGATAAAGACGGTCATGAAGTGCCGGATTCCGTAAAAGAGAATCCGCACGTCAAAGTATTTTTGGCAATGGATGAATTGCCGGAAGACGTCATTCGGGCTAATGAGGAGACGGCAGCAGCGTGGCGCGAGCAGAAAATCCACGAGAGAGTGGAGAAACGCTTAGATAGCGCAGAACGCCGCCGCGAGCAGGCCAGGGAAATGGAGAAAAAAGGAGATTCCATCAGCCTCTACACAGATAAAGAACTGCATCCGAGTGAGGAAGATTTGCTTGATGAGTATGAAGAAAAAATCGGGCAGGTATATCCGTTTGGCGTTTCTTTCTGCCGTAACATCGGTTTAGAGAAAGCGACAGGAGAGTACGTTTATTTCATTGACTGTGACGATTACCTGATGGATGGAGCACTGAAACGGCTGCTTGATTTGGCAGAAGAGAAACAGGCAGTTATGACAACCGGTAATAAATACAGTTCTTGGTTTAAACCGGTGAATTTTGATTTTGAAAAAGCAAAACAGGAAACCTTTATTGAGGGCGTAAAACCGTTGGAAGGACAGACGATCCGCGACCGTTTTGTGGAAATGTATTCGGTGCAGCACTTTTTAATCCGCAGGGATTTTGTGATGGAGCATGAACTTTCGTTTGATACAACGACACGTTTTTACAGTGATATGACGTTTTGCGTGAAATTGTTGAAACTGGCATCAGGTAAAATGTGGGTTGATGGTGACAGTCTGTATATCTGGCGTCACCGCAACGACCAGATTCATCTGCCGGCACTCTGCCAGAAAAAGCGTGGACACCGCAGTGGTGAATTTTTGGATGCCTATGATAAATGTCTGCATATTATTAAACCGGAAGATAAAGACCTTCGTTTTGCACTGGACCATTATTTGATGAATTTCTTCTGGCGTAAGTATCCGGCACGAATTTTGAGAGAAAATGCGCCGAAGTTTGCGAAAGCAATGGCAAATATGCCGGAATGGAAAAACGTAATTAAAGAGTATGGTATATTCCAGCGTTTGCAGTTGTCAATTACCCGCAAGGGAAAATTGCGTATGGCAAAACCGGTTATGAAATTCAATAAGTGGCGCAAAAAGAAAAAAGGTTTGATTGGAAGCCGTATTCAGTGGTATCGTGTGCTGGAACGCCACATTTTCAAGAAAATGCCATTGCGTCATGACTGGGTATTTATCGAGAGTTTCTTCGGAAAGAGTTACTCCGACAGCCCGAAATACCTGTATGAGTATCTGCAAAAGACCAGAGGGGACAAGTACCGTTATATTTGGGTATTAAATAACAAATCCGAAGCACTTGCAAAAACCGGAAAACATACGAGAGTAAAGATGAATAGTCTTCGTTATGTGTATTACGCATCCCGTTGTGGATATCGTATTTTTAACGTGCGTCAGCCTGCTTGGAATAAAAAGCGTCCGGGTGTTGTTTTCCTGGAAACATGGCATGGTACACCGCTTAAGAAACTGGCATTTGATATGGATGATATTACATCTGCAAGCCAGAATCATAAGACACTGTTTTATAAGCACGGCCGCGAGTGGAATTATTTGATTTCTGCCAACCGTTTTTCAACGGATGTGTTTGAGCGTGCATTTGTTTATGACAGAGATAAGATTTTGGAATATGGTTATCCGAGAAATGATATTCTATATGCGGATAACAAAGAAGAAATTGCTGCCGAAGTGAAGAAAGAACTTGGTATTCCGGAAGGAAAACGAGTAATTTTGTATGCGCCAACCTGGCGTGATAACCAGTTCTATGACCGTGGTAAATATAAGTTTACGCTGGCTCTTGATTTAGGCAGACTGCAAAAAGAATTTGGTGAGGACAGTGTTGTACTTTTGCGTACACATTACTACATTGCCGATATTTTGGACTTGACCGAGTACGAAGGATTTGTTTATAACGGAAGCCAGTACGAAGATGTGTCTCGTCTGTATCTGGCATCGGATATTTGTATTACCGATTATTCTTCTGTATTCTTTGACTTTGCAAACTTAAAGCGTCCGATTTTGTTCTACGCATATGATTTTGATGAGTATGCAGATGAAATCCGAGGCATGTATATGGATATGGAGAAAGAACTTCCGGGTCCGATTCTCCGCACCAACGATGCCGTTGTCGATGCTTTGCATCATATGGATGCGATTGAGGAAACTTACAAAGAGCGCTACGAAGAATTTTACGAGAGATTTTGCAGCGTGGATGATGGACATGCTTCTGAGCGCGTGATTGAAAAAGTGTTTGGCGAGCGTGAAAACGGTACATTGGATACGGAGCAGTAAGTAAGCTACAAGGAGGAACAACGTGCGTAAAGGAATTTATCATTTGGTAAAACAGATTGTCGTTTTGTTTTATTACTTAATGTGCAATCTGTGCCCGGTAAAACAAAATCGCATTGTTTTTGACAGCAGCCTTGGAAAAAGTTATTCCGGAAATCCGAAACACATTTACGAATATCTCATGGCAAACGGATATGATTTGAATTGGGATTGTATTTGGTTTTACGAGAATGAAAAGTATAATATTCCGGGGATGAGCAGACAGGTCCGCTATGGGCGTCTGCGCTATCTGTACTACATGGCGACGGCGAAAGTTTGGGTGTTTGATACGAGACAGCCGGAGTTTTTGCTGCGCCGCAAGGGAACCTATTATATTCAGACATGGCACGGAACACCGCTCAAAAAACTGGCACTGGATATGGAAGATGTATTTATGGTGGGTGAGAGCGACATTGATTCCTACAAAGAACATTTTACGAAAAACGTTCATACATGGGATTTTTTGATATCCCAAAATCCGTTTTCCTCGGAGACATTTCGACGGGCATTTGATTTCCACCGAGAAATGTTAGAATACGGATATCCGAGAAATGATATATTGTTCCGGGAGAATACGACAGAGGGAATCCGAAGTTTTAAGAGAAAACTGGGACTTCCGGAGGATAAAAAGATTATTTTGTATGCGCCAACCTGGCGAGATGACGAATTTTCGGAAGATGATAAATACGAGTTCCGTCCACAGATTTCTTTTGAAAAACTGCAAAAAGAACTGGGCGATGAGTACATTATGATTGTCAAATACCATTATCTGATTATGGATGCGATTGACTGGTCGCCGTATGAGGGATTTATTTATCATTTTGACCAGAGCCGCGATATTGCAGAGTTGTTTTTGGTGTCCGATATACTAATTACGGATTATTCTTCCGTAATGTTTGATTATAGTATTTTGAACCGTCCGATGTTTTTCTTTGCTTACGATTTTTATAAATACAAAAATGAACTTCGTGGATTTTATTTCAGTTACAGCAAAGAGATGCCGGGACCGATTTCAACAACGACGGATGAGTTGATTGAGGATATCCACTCGTATGATTATTCGGTTTATGCACAGAGGTATGAAAAGTTCAAGAAAAAATATAATTCCATCGATGATGGCAGGGCGGCAAGCCGTGTTTTACATTTGATGAAGCAGTTGATTCCAAGCAAACGAATAGACGTTTATTATGAGTAATTGCAGCAAAGGAGGCATTTTGCAATGGAAACAATTAAGAGTTTTACCGTGGACCACAAAAGACTTCTGCCGGGAGTTTATGTAAGCAGAAAAGACAGTACCGGACATGATGTGGTAACAACATTTGATATTCGTATGACAAGACCGAATTTTGAGCCGGTGATGAATACGGCTGAGATTCATACGTTAGAGCATCTGGGGGCAACCTTTTTGCGGAATCATGAAGAATGGAGCGATAAGATTATTTATTTTGGTCCGATGGGATGCCGTACCGGTTTTTATCTTTTGCTTGCCGGTGACTATGAATCGGAAGATATTATCTCACTGCTTCGTGAAATGTTTGAGTTTGTCTGTCATTTTGAGGGCGAGATTCCGGGTGCAGCACCGGAGGCGTGTGGCAATTATTTAGACCAGAATCTGCCGATGGCAAAATATCTGGCTGAAAAATATTTAGAACATGTTTTGACTGGAATTACGCCGGATCGTCTGAAATATTAATCAGACCATAGAAAAAAGGAATAGGCTTCGCGTCTTGCGCATAGGATATACAGGAAATGTAGTTCGTTTGTTTGAAGGCGGGGTCTGAGATGATGAAATGGGATAGCCGAATGCATAATACAAGAAGTGTACAGGTATTAAAAGTGGCAATCCCATTTTTTGATGTATCGGAGGGAGAACTCATTGATGTAGAGGGATTGCTTCAGGCAATTCATCCTTTGACCTGCGGCAGAGAGCGGAAGATGATGGATTCTGTGATGTCCTTTTTTCAGATGCGCCATATGATGGATTTGTTTCGCATGATGCGTGAAATGCAGAAAGCAAATGAGGCATCGGGGGCAGAAGGCACGGAAAATCCATTTGAAATGTTAAAGATGCTTATGCCGGAGGAGAGTCAAAAGGATTTTGAAATGATTTCTTCTATGATGGAAATGATGCAGGCAGCTTCTGTGGAACAGCCCGAACAAGCGGAAAATGAGGGAGAGGAAGAAGAAAATGAGCACATCGATGTTTGACGAGTATGACATTTTTAAAACAATGCATCCGGTAAAATTGCAGGTTATGAAGGAACTGGCTGAGAATATGCAGGGTAAAAGCATGAAAGATGCGGCACCGCTTTTGATGGCGGCAACGACAAAGCTGAAAAATCATAATTTATCTTTTTCACCGGAGGAATCGAAAGTTTTGCTTGAAATTCTGACTAGAAACATGAGTCCGCAGGAGAAAGCGAAGGTGGAAATGATGAAAAATGTTGTGGCAAGGCAGAAGAAAAAGTAAGAAAGGAAAGGGCATAAAACAGAACATGAATTGACCTTTTTGGCGCCACATCGTGAAATTGCAACCCGAGGTATGACTTTGGCTTGGTGACCGCTATCTGGTGGCTCCTGTCATGGACGAGACCGGTGAAGTGACGTATTACCTTCCACAGGGACAGTGGAAAAATTATTTCACCGGCGAAACCAGACAGGGCGCACTTTGGATAACGGAAACGGTTGATTATTTTACCATTCCGCTCTGGGAAAGGGTGACTTCGGATTGAAAGAAAATATCTTTTACCGAAGTACCAATCCATAAGGAATAGGTACCTTCGTTTATCACAAAGGTTTGATTTTTACAGTTATAGGTGGCAAAGTCCTTTTTTTCTAGGCAGAGGGAAACATGTTTTGTTTCCTGTGGGGCGAGTGCCACCTTTTTAAATGCCCTCAATTGTTTTTTTGGCTGCCCTTCTTCCGGGATGCCGACATAGAGCTGTATGGTTTGTGCACCTGCTCTGTTTCCGGTGTTCGTAATCCGGCAGTGGCAGCAAACAGTTTCATCGTCGGTTTTCTCAACAGAAAAATCATGCAAATCAAAGGTTGTGTAGCTAAGACCGTATCCAAATGGGAAGAGAACCGGAATTTCCTCGGTTTCATAATAGCGGTAGCCAACCATTAACTTTTCTGTGTATTCCACATGACGTTGACCGGAATTATCCACTGTACCCGGATAGGATTTGAATTTTTCGGTCGGTGTATCACAAAGGCGAACCGGATAGGTTTCCGCCAAGTGTCCGGATGGATTTACCTCGCCAAATAGAATCCGTGCTAAAGCAAGTCCGCCATGCATGCCACAGTAGCTTGTCTGAATCAGTGAGTTTGCTTTATTAATCCATGGCATTTCAACCGGACCGCCGTTGATCAGTACCACGGTGAGATTTTTACATTTTTCTGTCAAAGCCTCAATCACTTCGTTTTGTCCATATGGAAGTGTCATGTCCGGGCGGTCAAATCCTTCCACATCGTAAGCGTGGTTTAATCCACCGATAAAGATGACTTCATCGTAGGACGGGCAGGCATCCAGTGCCTCTTTCAGATACTTCTCACGTATCGGGCGGATTTCTTTGTCAAATTGTTCTTTTCCGCGG
>UMDK01044768.1_pt1 | contig 17997 bp, 13 predicted proteins | sample 1964461 | NCBI WGS metagenome assembly UMDK01 (sample SAMEA4835991, study PRJEB28245) | human gut metagenome | biome: gut microbiome; material: fecal sample | place: Denmark | collected 2008 | reverse complement strand
CCCCAGCCACTTCAGCAACACTCATATTTGTGGTATTAAAGTAGCGTAAAGATGCCCGGATGCGCTGCCTTCCAATATAAGAAGTCAGCGTTTCGCCGACTTCTTTTTTAAATGCATTTGACAGATAAGATGGATTTTTGTCAAATTTTTCGGCAAGTATGGATAGCGTTAACTCTGAGTATAAATGCTGGTCAATGTAATTTACAACAGTTCGGATCAGATAAGAGTATTTTTCATACGTATAATTCTTAGCAAGCATAGAATATTTTCGGACCATGTCAAATGGCAAGTGTGCAAACTCTCCTTGGCTGTTAGCATCTTTTATGCGAAGAGAAAAAGCTTCAGCCTGCTGGTATACATAAATCGGATGTACGGCGGTCCCAAACATACGGGAAGCTAGAAAAAAATTTAAGGAGGCGATTCTGCTTCTTATTTCTTTTGCAGGAAGAGACTGAAAAGAAGCAGAATAGTCCAAAGTCTTTTTCATGAAGTCAATGGCCTGGGCAGTGTTTCCGGCAGTCATTGCCTGACAACAATGTTCTAGTCGTGAAATCAGTTCCGCGATGTAATCGGAAGAGAATTTCTGAAAACGTTCTTCGTTTGGCGAAGTGTTATGAGACTCTGTTTTATAATTGACATACTCAATGCTGCATGTTTTGAACGCCGGAATAAAAAAACTAATAAAATGCTGCAACATCAGTGTGAGTTCATCAATGTCTACGACAGGAAGAGAGTAATAAAAGTGTAACAAGACAGAGTTGTATTTCGGATCAATGTGATTATCACGAATGAGCCGGTTGATTGTTACCTGATTGATTGGTTCGGCCAAAAAAGGCATAATACCAAGAATATCTGGTTCAGCGTCCGTGGTCAGACTGACAATTACATTGTAAAACCCAAGGGAACTCTGCAGTACAATGATTTGATAAGGAGAGCTGCCAAACAAAGAAAAAAGTGGGCTGTTCGTTTTGTAGTTGCCCCAGACCATGCGTCTTAGTCCCATATCCATTTTCTCAAAATTCTGATAAGGAGCATGCATCAGATAAGAATCTATCTTAAAGGTATCGGACAAAGTTTGCTGGAGCAAAGGGAAAAAATCATCGGTATTCATGTTTTCAAATGTCATAATAGGACTCCTTTCCTAGTAGGTTTCTCGTTTTATTTGTAAAAAATTTGCCATAATTATATTTTATGTAAAAATTTTACCAAAACAACAAAACTAAGACAAGAGCAAAATCCGTTGAATTGTTATACTGAGTACATCAATGAGATTGACGGAAAGAGAGAAAGACTCTTTTTATGAACAAGAAGGAGGTAAAAATGGCAACAAAGAACATTAATGCATCTTGGCAGTTTACAAAAGATGCTATAACTGTCGCAGAAGGATATTCTGTATTAACACAGGGCAACTGGGAGGCACTTGACTTGCCTCATACATGGAATGGTAAGGATGGACAGGATGGTGGAAATGATTACCACCGCGGTACATGTTACTATGTAAAGAACATGAAGCGTGAGGAGTTTGGTAGCGAACCAATCACTTATATTGAGTTTAACGGAGCAAACTCTAGTGCATGGCTTTATGTTAATGGAAAAGAAGCTGGACATCATGATGGTGGATACTCTACATGGAGAGTGAATGTAACAGACTTTTTGGCTGATGAAAATGAAATTGTAGTTGCAGTAGATAATGCACCAAATGATCATGTATATCCACAGATGGCAGACTTTACATTCTATGGCGGTCTGTATCGTGATGTAAATGTGATTTCTGTACCAGAAACACATTTTGATCTGGATTATTATGGAACACATGGCATTGCAGTAACACCTATCGTAGAAGGTGCAAATGCAAGTGTTGAAGTAGAAGTATTTGTTACAGATGCAACAGAGGAAGATACTTTAGAATATGTCATCAAAAATGGTGATGAAGTTATTGCTACAAAGAGCGTTTCTGCAAATGAGACAAAGGTTACATTCGAGATTGAAAATGTTCATCTTTGGAATGGCCGTAAGGACCCACACCTTTACACAGCAGAAGTTACATTAAAGAGAAACGATACTGTTTTAGATGAGAGAAGTACTCGCTTTGGATGTAGAACTTTTGTTATTGATCCAGAGAAGGGATTTATCTTAAACGGAGAGCGTTATCCACTTCACGGTGTGTCTCGTCATCAGGATAGACCACACATTGGAAATGCTTTAACTCATAAAGAACATAAAGAAGATATTGAACTCATTCTTGAAATGGGTGCAAACACAATCCGTCTTGCTCATTATCAGCACGACCAGTACATTTATGACCTTTGTGATGAGACAGGTCTTGTACTTTGGGCTGAGATTCCATATATTTCAAAACATTTGCCAAACGGACGTGAGAATACTATTTCACAGATGAAAGAACTTATTATACAGAATTACAATCATCCAAGTATTGTAGTATGGGGACTTTCTAATGAGATTACAATGGGTGGCGGAGAGGATGATGACCTCATTGAGAACCACAACATTTTAAATGATTTATGTCATCAGATGGATCCAACAAGACTTACAACAATGGCCGTAGTTTCTATGTGCAGCATTGATGCAAAATATATTCAGATTCCGGATGTTATTTCTTATAACCATTATTATGGATGGTACGGTGGAACAACAGATATGAACGGTGAGTTCTTTGATGATTTCCACAAGAAATATCCAAATATTCCAATTGGATTAAGTGAGTATGGATGTGAGGCTTTGAACTGGCATACATCAAATCCTGTTCAGGGTGATTATACTGAGGAATATCAGGCATACTATCATGAAGAACTGATTAAGCAGCTCTTTACAAGAGATTATATCTGGGCTACACATGTATGGAATATGTATGACTTCGCCGCTGATGCAAGAGCAGAAGGTGGAGAAAATGGTATGAACCATAAGGGCTTGGTTACATTTGATAGAAAGTACAAGAAAGATGCTTTCTATGCATATAAGGCATGGTTATCAGATGATCCATTCGTGCATATCTGTGGTAAGCGCTATGTAGACCGTGTAGAAGATACAACAAAGGTTACGGTATACTCTAATCAGCCAGAAGTAGAGTTGTTTGTAAACGGTGAAAGCCTTGGTAAGCAGACAAGTGATGTGCATTTCTTCTACTTTGATGTGCCAAATGCAGGCGAAAGTACACTTGTTGCAAAAGCAGGTGATTGCAGTGACGAAAGCAAGATTCGCAAGGTAGATACCTTTAACGAAGAATATCGTTTGAAAGAAGAAGGCGAGGTTCTCAACTGGTTTGATATTGATATGCCAGAGGGATACTTCAACATCAATGACAAGATTGGTGATATCATGAAGGCCAACGAAGGTAAGATGTTCATCGATGAATTGATGCTTAAGATTATGAAAGGCGCTGATGGCGGTGCAGCAGAAGCAGCAGAAGCAGCAGCTGGTGCTGGCAGCGAGGGTCTTATGAAGATGTTATCAGGTTTTACAGTAAAGCGTATGCTTAATCTTATGGGAACTGCAGGCGGTGGAAAGCAGTTTACTAAGGAAGAACTTCTTGAGTTGAATAGCAAGCTCAATAAGATAAAGAGATAGGAGGATATTACCATGAGTAAAACTAGAGAAGTAAGACCTTTCGGTGCACGTGACAAGTTTGGTTACCTGTTCGGAGATCTTGCAAATGATTTTTCATTTATTTTTGCCAGTACTTATGTAATGGTATTCTACACAAAGGTTATGGGTATCTCAGCGGCAATGGTCGGAACTATGTTTCTTATTGCTCGTTGTATCGATGCTTTTACAGATATCGGTATGGGACGTATCGTAGATAATTCAAAGCCAACAAAGAACGGACGTATTCGTCCATGGATTCTTCGTATGTGCGGATTTGTTGCACTTGCATCATTTATGATGTATCAGTCATTTTTGGTAGATGCTTCTTACGGAGCTAAGGTTGCATATATGTTTATTACATATATCCTCTGGGGTTCTATTTTCTATACATCTATCAATATTCCTTACGGTTCAATGGCATCTGTTATTTCAGGTGACCCAAAGGACAGAAGTTCGCTTTCTGTTTTCCGTTCAGTAGGTGGAACTGTTGCTGGTATTATGATTGGTGTTGTAGCTCCAATGTTAGTATATAAGACAGATGCTTATGGTAACCAGGTTGTTTCTGCAACAAATATATCTATTGTAGCTGGAGTATTCTCTGTAATTGCAATTGTATGCTATCTGCTTTGCTATTTCCTTACAACAGAGCGTGTTGAATATGTTGCAAAGCAAACATCTGAGAAGCAGTCAGTTGCTAAGACATTAAAGACATTACTTACAAGCCGTTCATTGCTTGGTATGATTATCGCAGCTGTACTTCTTTTGTTGGCTTCATTAATGTCACAGGGTGTCAATACTTACTTGTTTGCTGATTACTTCAAGAACACAAAGGCTCTTTCAGTATTCTCATTATTAATGCTTCCATGTATTATCATCTTGGCAACATGCTCTACGAAGCTTGCTACTAAGTTTGGTAAAAAGGAATGTGGTGTAGTAGGAATGTTTGCATCAGGTATCCTTTACTTCATTCTTGGTATTCTTCATATTAAGAATGTATGGGTATTCGTAGTTGGTGCATTCGTAGCTATGCTTGGTATGTACTTCTTCCAGACACAGTGCTGGGCTCTTGTGACAGACGTTATCGATGATATGGAAGTACAGACAGGAAATCGTGACGATGGTACTATTTATGGTATCTACTCATTCTCAAGAAAGATTGGACAGGCAATTGCTGGTGGTCTTTCCGGATGGGCACTTGGATGGATTGGATACAATGAACTTGCAGCAGGACAGACAGAGGCAGTTGCAAATGGTATTTACAACTTGGCTACTTTCTTCCCAGCAGCTATCTATATTCTTTGTGGATTAGTACTTATGTTCATTTTCCCTCTGAATAAGGCAAGAGTAGATGCAAACGTTGCAGAACTTAAGAGCAGAAGAGGATAAACAAACAAGTTCATATCAATAATAAAGGCTCAGACTCCGTGCACCTTTGGGTGTGCGGAGTTTTTTCCTTTGGTAAAATATATGTGTATCAGCAATAGAGTCCGGATGGCGTTATCCAAGGAGACCATTCTGATAATTTTTCGGCCTGACTCATACTGCACCCAGCTTTCATACGTATTTCTTCGGTGTAACATTCGATTAATTTCTGGCGGTTAAAGATTGTAATCATAGGCTGTATCACTCCGTTTATCATTTTTATTTCCGCAGCACTTGCATAAGACGTGTTGTACATAAATAAAAAAATAACTGTTAATAGTAGTGAAATAAAACGATTATGTTTCATAAAAATATCCTCCTTGTATATTATATTTAACAACTAATTGTTAAGCGTAAATTATCATATAATAATTATATTGACAACAATTTTCTGCTAACTTGTAATATAATTATGTATTTTCTGATATTTATTTAAGATATATTGATTAGATAGTTAATTCGCCTTAATATAATATTGTGGCATATTAGCCGATACAATTATTGACTATTTATAGCAATAGCCGTACAATATAATTTGAGTATTTATATTAATACAATAAAGCATATCAATTTTAATGCTATTATAAGAATAGCGTAATTTTGGAGGTTTACTATGAGGATTTTTAAAACGGGAGAATATAGTAATAAAAGACGTCATAGCTGCAAGAAAATGGTATTATCCGCTGGAATGGCATTAATGCTGGCAGCAGCCCCTGTAACAGCAATGGCTGGACAGGTATATGGCAGCAATACAGGTGTGACATCTGCAAACAGCGTGATGAATAATATAGCAGCCGGCCTTAGTATGAGCAATAAGATTGATGTATCAACATTAAAGAATAACAAGAAGGTGGGCGGAGATGATATTACTCTTGATAATGACCTTACAGACTGGAAGAATGTGACAGAAAGAAAGGCTTTATCAGATAAGGTATCAAGCTGGAAAGCAGTAATCTCAGCCGATTACTCTACATTATACATAAGCTATGAGGGAACAGCACAGTCAGAGTGGGATTATGGATATACAGGCCAGCAGAACCTTGTTGATATTACATATGCCACAGGGCTTAGTGACTCAACCAATCATATTCAGTTTGTTGCGTGGAATGGTGGAGCACAGGTTAAGAACGGCTGGTATGGTGATATAGAGGGTGCTAAGATGGTTACAGTTAATGAGGCACACCAGAATACAGCAGGACCATATACAGTTGAGGCTTCAATTCCTATGAATTTCTTTACGGAGGGTAATTTCAAGATAACATTTGCTGGTGTTACGGTAGATTTAGCAGATATAGAAGTGCTTGACGGCAGTGCGATTAAAGAGGATACAACAGAGGCTGTCTATGAGGGCATAACAATAGATGGCAGTTTTAAAGACTGGGATGCAGTTGCCAGGTATAATGCAGCGTGTCCTAATGAAGCACACAAGGACTGCCTTTCAAAAGCAGCTATGGTGTTTGATGGAGATTATGTATACATATACTTAAAGGACGGAGCAACAGGAAGTGCTTATGGTGCTGGAACTCATTCCAATGGCAGGGATTCAATAAAGACAGACTTGGGCAGAGAACTTGTATTTCAGCTTACACAGGATGGACAGGTTAATGGTATAGATGGTGTTTTGTGTCAGCATGTTGGAAGGCAGTGGGAAATAGCGGTTCCTAAGGATAAGCTTCCGATTTATAATAAGACAATATCATTTGGCTTATACCTTTCAGAGCCATTTGTTAAAGATGTAGCTAATCTTAAGGATGATGGCAGTAATGACAGTAGTGATGGTAATTATGATATAGCATATGATGGCTTATATGGCGACTGGAACAAATATCCACATACAACAATTCAGTATGCAACGCCAGGAACTCACGAACACGTTGCAGATGCCAGTGCTGCAATATATTGTGATGGAACACAGCTTTTTGGACACGTTGAAACTCCAATGCAGGCACATTTAACTGAAGCAGGTGGAGAGTTAACACAGGCAATTACAATAAAGTTTAATGATAATTGGAGTCAGGTATTTTATCCAAGAATGGAGACAGTAGACAGTGATGGTAACATTAACTGGAATTCTCAAAAAGGTGGACTTTCCGAAGGTACATATGAATTCTACATTTTTTCAACAGATGCATGGCATACTTCAGCTAATATTAATAGCACTAATGAAGCAGATACATGTTATGGAAAAATGATGGTGACTATTGGAAGTGATAAGGACGAATGTGAGTTTATAATAGACCTTAAGAAGGTGGCTGATAAGCTTGGATGTGATGTGAGTGATTTCAAGCAGATTGATGCACAGTTTGGAAGATTAGGGCAGCAGTGGGTTACAACAGCAGGTGCTTCAACAGGTGCCTGGCTTGGACTTTGCATATGCGTTCTTATAACAGTAGGTGTTCTCGTTTATCAGAAAAAGAAAGGCAGTAATCAGGTAACAGAATAATGAGTGTTAATCCAATCGTGACAGTGGCAGTTATAGCAGTGTGGCTGTATATACTTTCAGTATTAACAAGAGCAAAGCTTTATGCGTGGAAGTTTATGTGGGGAAGCTTTGGGTTGTTTCTTATAATGATGATAACTATACGTCCTATGCTTACTATGCCGCTGGCACGTTGTGTATCAGCACTGGCTGGTGTAGTTGGAAGTGTGACAGGAGCATTTACATCATATTTCAAGTATGGAATTATATTTATTCATACAGGAGTTACACAGGCGACACTGCTGATAGATTTTGAGTGTTCAGGAATTATTGAGATTATGGCATTTATATCATTGCTGGCATTCTTTAATGTATACAATTTCAGCGAAAAGGTTATGGTGGGAATAGGTGGTTTTTGCTATATAATGCTCTGTAATGCTTTGAGAATTGTGATGATATGTATGTCAGTATATTTTTGGGGAATGGGAGCATACTATGTGGTTCATACATTTATTGGAAGAATATTCTTTTACGTTCTAAGTGTATATCTGTATTTCTATGTATTTACCAAACCTCAGGTTATAAAGATGAAAGTAGGCAGCTTCTCATATGGTAATAATAAAACAAATTCTTAACTCATTTCTTTTCTGGGGCGGCTGGATAATCATTCCATTTATTATGGAGATTGTCCCGGCACTTGGAAGTGTATTTCTTCTTATCAGGAGAAATCTAAGACATAAGAAGAAAAGAAAAGAGATGAAGATATATCCAGAGATATCTCTTATTATTCCTGTATATAATTCAGCGGATACTCTGTATGGATGTATCAAGTCGGTTAATGACAGTACTTACCCTAATGATAAAATCAGAATATTCCTTGTTAATAATAAAGGTCAGGACAACAGCTTCGCCGTATATGCGGACTGTCAGAAGAAGTTTCCTGACCTTCTTATGCAGTGGCTTAATGCAGAGCAGGGCAAGTCAAGAGCACTTAACCTGGCCTTGTATAACAGTGACGGCAAGTATATTATTAATCTTGATAGTGATGGAATATTAGAGAAAAATGCACTTGTCAATCTTATTACAAGATTTGAACAGGATACAGATCTTAACTGTATGACAGGAGCTATTCTTACAATTCCTGAACAGATACAGGCATATAAAGGATTTTTTCCAAGACTGCTCCGTAATCTGGAATTTATGGAATATGCACAGGCTTTCCTTGCAGGCAGAAGCTATGCTTCCGAGATGAATGCAGTGTATACATTATCAGGAGCATTTTCCGCATTCAGAAAGTCAGTTGTGTTAAAGTCGTGGATGTATAACACAGATACAATATGTGAGGATACACATATCACATTCCAGATGAAATACAGGCAGAATGAACGAGTCGAAGTGTGCGAAGATGCGATATTCTTTGTTGACCCAATAGAGGATATGAACAAATTGTACACACAAAGACAGAGATGGCAGAGAGGAAGCCTTGAAGTAGCCAAGATGTTTATGGACAAGTCCTTTAAGGTAAAGAATATATTCAGCAATGTAAGTGTAAAGACTCTTCTTTATGACCACACATTTGCGTTTCCAAGAATGATATGGTATCTGGCACTTATATGCCTTATGGCTATTGGCTATTCGGGTAAGATGATACTTGTATCTACAGGAATAATATTCGGCTTGTATACACTTGCCGGATATCTGTACTTTATAGTTGTCGCGTATTTCCTTAACATCAATAAGGATGTAAAGAAATATTATGTACGGCACTGGTGGTGCATATTGTTCCTGCCGTTCTTTAATTTTCTCGTATTCTTTATAAGAGTAGCAGGTATTATTAACAGCATACAGACAGATAGTGCATGGAAGACGATGAACTTCACAGATGAGTGCAAGGCATTTGCTAAGGTTGTGAAACAGGATATGCAAAAGCCGGCGGCATTTATTGGAAAGTTAAGAAAAGCAGTCAATTACGAGCCTATGGAGGATATGGAGCTTATAGAGGTAGAAGAAGCTGATACACCGGAGGCTGTTGATATTACAGAAGACAAACGTAACATTATGGAAGATAAAACTATGGCAGAAGACAGTAAAGAAGCCGCAGAGAAAATAGAACAGATTGGACTGATAGATGAGGATGAGTCTTTATAAAATGTGTTAGATGGGAGTAAGCTATGAAACTGAAAGACAGATTGGGTAAACACCCGGTGCTTATTATTACAACAATATGTGTAATATGTGTAGCTGTTATAGCAGGATTTACAGCACATATAGAACTTCAAAGGTATGAGGACGGAATTCTTGATGTGTGTGCGACACAGCAGGATGCGTATGTACAGCTTGTTCTTGACCAGATTAATCTTAAGGATAATAGAAATGATGAGCAGATTATTAAGGAAATCCTTGAGACAATGGATGCCTCGTCTAACCATTACTGGACATTTTCAAAGGACCAGTCAATGCTATTTGTAAAAGATATAACAGAAACTAATAAATATAAAGGCGTTACAGCTTCAACATATTATATGTCAGATAGTGCCAAGGAGTTCATAGATGGTCTTATACAGAATAAGGTTGCGCATAAGACAATTAATATTAACGACAACGATTATATTGCCTCAGGAGTTCTGTTTGAATATAAGAATGAGCCATACAGATTATGCCTGCTTACACAGAGGGGTGCACTTCTTGATAACAACAGTTATCTTGGTGTAAAGACACAGATGACTACATTATTCGTGGTACTTCTTCTGATTATTGTCTTAGTGCCAATGCTTATGGCTTATTATATAAGACATATGTTATTCAAAATGGACGTACAGAAGGATACAATCGATACGGTCAACAGACGACTTTCAAAGATTAACCAGAAGCTTATGGAAAGCGACCTTCACGATACAAGAAATAATCTGTGGAAGCAGAAGGCTATTATTCCGTTTCTTGAAAAGATTACTAAGAGGGAGATATATCCGGTCACATTTATACATATCAAATGCAGGAATATTGAAAGCAGGGTTAAGTTTATAGAAAGAGCAGTATATATTCTTGATAAAAATGTTCTGAGATTTGAATATGGCAGGGCGGATCTTGTGCTTATATTTATTAAGATTGATGAAAAGCGTGCCCTGGACAAGATTAATATACTTGTAGATGATAATTCATCAGTTGAGAACAGCCAGCTTGTTAATAATGAAGCTGATATTAGTAAACTTAAGGACAGATATAAACAGAGTAAGGCTGTATAAATACAGTGTATATGCTTAAAATATCAGACAGGAATGGAGATTAATATGGCAGTTAAGTTGTACAGGGAATATAGAATTAAATTTTACCTTAATATGAGGCATTACATAATTATTGATGGCAAGAAGGGTGAAATACATCCACACACATGGGAGTTCGCTCTGGATATTAAGTTTGGAAGAAGCTCATTTGTTGAGTTTAATATATTCGAGAAGGGAATTGCCAATTTCCTTGAAAAGTACCAGAATAAGGTGCTTAATGATGAAGAGCCTTTTGACAGCATAATGCCGACACTTGAGAATGTAACTGATTATTTTTCAAGTGAATTCTACAGGATAATTCATGATATCGGTGGAATGATGACAAGATTAGAGGCGAGCGAAACTCCTACAAGAAGTTATATTGTTAATATGGCAGATCAGGAGGGAAATGCACAGATTAACGCAGATACAGAGAATATAATATTATCTGAGGTTATGGATGCAGTATTAGATGATTTAACAGAAGGATGATGGCTGTTATGAATAGAAATGATGTGAACAGGAAGACGTGGTATCTGTTAATTCTTATGCCGGTAATATATCTGGCAGTGTCAGTGCTTGTTGTATTCTTAGTTAAGAATAATGTGGCATACCCTACAGGTTCAGATACTATGTATCATATATTCCGTGGAGATTATGTATACAATTCGATAAAAGAAGGCAGCTGGTATCCTATATATAATTCTATGTGGTATAACGGCGTGGAGATTATGCGTTACTGGGCACCACTTACAGCATATTATATGGCATTATGCCAGATGATTGCAGGTGGAGGACAGCTTGCAGGATACCTTATATTCGTAGGCTCAGTCTGCTTTTTTAACAGCATATCATGGCTTATAATAGGCAGGAAAATGAACAGGCCATATCTAGGTGCATTTGTTGGACTTATATGGTTCTTTATGCCTAATAATCTGCTTGCATTGTTTGTTGAAGGTAATCTTGCAAGATCATTGTGTATGATATTTCTGCCTGTATTCATATATGCGGTATGTGAATATCTGTCAGAGAGAAAGAGAATATATATTCCTATAATTATAGTTACATTCGCACTTATGGCAATGTGTCATCTTGGCTATGCTGGTATGATTGCACTGGCAGTGCTTATATACTGCATAGTGTATATGTTCCAGCAAGGCAATAAGAGAGCGGTATTGGAAGTGATTGTCAGCATACTGCTTGGATTTATGGTTCTTGGAATATGGCTTGTTGCTTCGCTTAATGGAGGAATAACATCACTTGATAACTCAGAAAATATGGCTAACTTCTTTCAGAAGCTTGTTGTTACTCTTAATCCGCTTGATAGAATTAAGAGCAATAACTCCCATTTCTACTATGGGCTTGCAGCGTGCATAATAGCGGTATGTGGAATATTCCTTGGATATAAGAAGTCAAGAACGGGATTTGTGACAGCGGTAGTTATTCTTGTATGCACTACTACAGCTATGTATCCAGTGTTAAGCCTTCTTCCGGGAAGCCAGTATCTTTGGATGTTAAGATTTATTTCCATAGCATTATGCTTTATATTGTACAGCTTTCTTAAGTGGGATACATTAAAGAAGCCGTTGGTGCTATTGATGTGTGTTCTTCTTATAGCAGATATAGTGCCATCACTTACATTGATAACAGGCGGAAGTCTGTTTACAGAAGATAATAAAATATCTTTAAGTGGAATGTTCAGCCGGTATAATAGTACATCAGAGGATAATTCTTCTGATACATCGCTTATTGATGACATTTTATCATTAAATATGACAGATACAAGTGAGGCAGAGGACAGGATTAATCATACACAGAACTATACACTTATATCAAAGGCACAGAGCATAACAGGACAGAGGCTTGCACTTATGGATGCGAGCAGTCTTGGAGCTATGGGTGCGTGGCTTACAGCAGACTGGAATAACGGAGTGCCGGCTGCATTTGGTGCGGGCTGGGAAGCGGCTAACACATCAACTAACATAGCCAATCTTAATAAGGCTATGGCTGAAAGCAGATTTTACTATATGTTTGACAGATGCGAGGAGCTTGGTAACGACACAGTTGTTGTAAGGCTTTCACAACTTAATAAATATACAGGAACTCTTGATAAGCTTGATGAGGCGGCAAATGCTGTGGGTTATAAGCTTGTTGACTACAATGGTGATTACAGGCTTTATCATCTTGATGTTAATGGTAACTGGGGAACTATAAGCACTTATGAAGCTATAGGAATAGGAAGTGGTGCTTCAGGAATTTCTTTAAGATTTCCAGCGGTAGAAGAAATGGACTCTTATAATCTTGATGATTATACATTTGAGCAGTTATCGCAGTATAAAGAGATATTCCTTGACGGCTTTACTTATAATGATAAAGAGGCGGCAGAGGAGCTTATTATAAGACTTAGTGAGGCAGGGGTTAAGATTATAATCTCAGCAGACTCCATTCCGCAGGATAAGAGAACCCATACACAGACATTTCTTGGAGTTACCTGTAATGCGGTTAAGTTCGAGAATGGTTATCCAGAGATGAATACAAGAATCGGGCGTGTATATACAGATATGTTCCCACAGGGACACACTGAGTGGAATACTGTATATCTTGATGGACTTGATACTTCTTACGGAAGTGTTGACGATAATGGACTGAGTCTTGATTTCTATGGAACAGTTAAGAATGATAATATAATAATGTGTGGTCTTGGCATTATGAATTTCTACAGTATGACAGGTGATAAGACAGTTGGAAGACTGCTTGAGAATATGTTGGGTCTTACACAGGAAACATTGCCACAAAGAAAGATAGTTCCTCTTACAATTGATTATACAGGCAGCACGATTACAATAACATCTAATGAGGATAATGTTAACACTGCACTTGCTTATCACGACATATTCAGCACAGCACAGAATATTGAAAAAAAGAATAATCTTATGTATATACAGAAAGGTACAACAGTTATTAATATTAAAGTGCCTTATGTATGGCAGGGAGCAATTGTCAGCATAGCAGGAATTATCCTGTCAGTTGTATGGGTGATTGCTCTTGGAAAGACAGGAAAGTCAGGGAAGAATAAGAATGAGAATATTTGATACACACGCACATTATGATGATGAAGCATTTGATGTGGACAGGGACGAACTGCTTAATAAGCTTTTATCTACAGACATTGATACTATTGTAAATGTCGGTGCAAGCATAGAAGGGTGCAGGAAGACTTTAAATCTTGCGAAGCAGTATAAGAATATATATGCGGCTATAGGCGTTCACCCAGATGATTATGACAAACTTAATGAGGATATTATAAGCTGGCTTAAGGAAGAAGCACTAAGCAATCCGAAGGTTGTTGCAATAGGTGAGATTGGACTTGATTATTATTATGATGAGCCAGAGAGGGCAGTACAGCTTAAATGGTTTGAAAGGCAGTTACAGATGGCTGTTGAAGTTAATAAGCCAGTGATTATACATTCCAGAGAAGCCTGTGCGGACACAATTAACATTTTAAAAAATGGAAATGCGGACAGGATAGGTGGAATAATACACTGTTATTCATATACTAAGGAGTCGGTCAAGACATTTTACGATATGAACTTCTACTTTGGAATAGGCGGCGTGCTTACCTTTAAGAATGCAAGAAAGCTTGTTGAGGCGGCGGAGGTTATACCAATGGAGCGCATATTATTAGAAACAGACTGCCCATATCTTGCACCAGTTCCTAACAGGGGCAAAAGAAATGACAGCAGTAATATAAGATATGTCATAGAAAAGCTGGCAGAAATCAAGAAAATGTCTTATGATGAGATAGTGGACATTACTAATAACAATGCGAGAAGGTTATTCTTTAAAGAGGCATAACATATTCGTCAATCAGTAATTATAAGAATGGAGATTATATAGTGGATAATAAATACACACACGTTATGCACCTTGGCAATCCGACTAATACAATCGCGGTGCTTAACAGATACGGTTTTAATTTTCAGAAGAAGTTCGGTCAGAACTTTCTTATAGATGAAAATGTAGTTGAAAAGATTGTGAGGGAAGCCGGAGTTACGAAGGATGATTTCGTGCTTGAGGTAGGACCGGGTATTGGAACTATGACACAGATACTCTGCGAGAATGCAAGAGAGGTTGTAGCTGTCGAGATTGATAAGAAGCTTATACCAATTCTTACAGAGGATACACTGTCGTGGTATGATAACGTAACAGTTATCAATGAGGATATATTAAAGCTTAATATTAAGGAACTTGCAGACAAGAAAAATGGTGGTAAGCCAATAAAGGTTGTTGCTAACCTTCCTTACTACATAACAACTCCTATTATTATGGGACTTTTTGAGAGTGGTGTGCCTTTGGACAGCATAACTATTATGGTTCAGAAGGAAGTGGCAGACCGTATGCAGGTAGGTCCGGGAACTAAAGATTACGGTGCACTTTCATTAGCAGTGCAGTATTATGCCAGACCTAAGATTGTGCTTAATGTTCCAGCAAGCTGTTTTATGCCACGTCCAAATGTAGACTCAGCGGTAATAAAGCTTGAAAGATACCAGAAGCCTCCAGTTGAAGTGCTTGATGAACATCTTATGTTCAAGATAATAAGAGCTTCATTTAACCAAAGAAGAAAGACTATGATGAACAGCGTGGGTAATAGCGGTGAAGTCAATGTATCCAAAGAGGAACTGCTTAAAGCATTAGAACAGTGTGGATTTTCTGCTACAATAAGAGGAGAAGCACTCACATTAGAGCAGTTCGCAGCTCTTACTAATGCGATAATTAATAACAGATAACAGACAGCACATAATTAAGGCAATGAATATTTACCTCCCTTAGGACATAAGATTGATTAGTTAATCTTATGTCCTAAGGGAGGTTTTAAAATGGCTGATTATCAACGTTTTGTGTCATATATCTATTCATATCCGGGTGGAGTTAAGGATAAGAATGTAGGCTTTGCAAAGGTTGAAGTTGTCAGGGGAGAAATCCGGTTAAATATTAATCTAAGGGGTGTATATACTGATACTCCGGAACTATTCGGGGTGTATCTGTTATTCGCAGGTTATAACAGTGGTGAATACCAGCTTTTAAAGGCTGGCGACTGTATGGTGCAGAATGGTATGGCTGTGTACAAGGGCATATTTAATTCGTCCAACATTGATAGTACAGGGTACGCATTTTCTGACATATGCGGCATTGGAATAGCCAATCAGGCGGATGCATTCTATATGATGTTCTCAATGTGGAAAGATGAGAGCATTAATACACAAAAAATCCACTTCGTTGACAAAGAAATGTTGATTAATGAAAGAAAAAGAGCTTCTGTTGTTGATAATTTCAAAGATAGTACCAATAAACCAGACAATGCCAGCCATAACGTAGCAGTGGATAATAATGCACCAGAAAATGCTAATGCTTTGCAGAATATGAATGGAACAGTCAGTGCAGCACAGTCAGACAGTAATACAGCATACACCAATGGATGTATGATACGGGAGGATAAGGATGTTGCAATTATGCAGGCGGAGACTTTGGATAACTGCACCGGTCAGGGTAATAAGATAATGCAAAGTGATAATGATAAGTCAAAAAGAAAAAAAGCAAAGACCAGCTTTGACAAAAAAGTCGATAAATTATTGTATGCAAAGCCTGATTATATTGACGCATTTGATGATGACTATCTGTACGACTGCGTAGAGGTGTCAACAGAGGTGCTTAAAGAGCTGTTGTCCATAGAGAATGACATAATAAATAACAGCTTTTTAATACACGGATATTATAATTTCCGGCATCTTTTGTTTGGCAGGGTGTGTGAAAATGAGAATAACACACATTATTTTATTGGCGTGCCGGGAATGTACTGCAACAGGGAGAGGTATATGGCTTCAATGTTTGGCTTTAACAATTTTAAGAAAAGCCATAGAAGCGATTATTCTAATCCATATTTTGGATACTGGTATCAGGAGATATAGACAAAACGTCTGTGATCCTGCCATTTGCCGTTAAGCTTTACATAAGAATGTGCAATGCCTTCATCAATAAATGACATTTTGTCCATAAGGTGGAGTGAAATCTTATTGTCAGGATGAATGTAACATTCTGTGCGGTGGATACCTAAATCGGGAATTACCACATCAAGCATATGGGCAATCATAAGGGAAGCAAGCCCTTTGCCGCGGTTAAGACGGTCTATTTTATATCCCATATTAGCAGATGGTGATGAGCCTCTGTTGATGTGGGATAAAGAAATAGTTCCGATAATGTAGTCGGGATTGTCATTAGATACAAGAAAAAATCTTACAAAATGTAAAGACATAAGAGCTTTGTTCTCAGCATTGAGCATATTCTTGATGAATTCTTCTGTATAGAAAGCTTCTGGCTTATCACTTTCATATATATCAAAATCGTTGCGGTTTCTGTAATAGAAATCCAGAACATCAAGGCTTTTATCACAGCCTAATACTTTAAGCGTGTAATCTCCAAGACTGTATCTTACGTTCATAGGTAGTCCTCCAGGCGTTAAATGCACTTTAAATAATTATGTTAAGGTATTCCTTGAATTAACGGTTAATAAATCCCTGATTGTTATCTGCGTCAGAGCTTTCAGCAAGTGCCTTTTCTTTGAGTATTTTTTTCTTCTCGCGCAGTTCCTTAAAGAAGGAGCTTAGCATAGTTGAACACTGTTCTTCGCATACGCCCCTTACAACCTCAGCCTGATGATTAAATTGTGGCATTTGCAAAATGTTAAGAACAGAACCGGCACAGCCAGCCTTAGAATTCATTGAACCGATAACTACACGTGGAATTCTTGCTTGAATAATAGCGCCGGCACACATCTGGCAGGGCTCTAATGTTACATACAGTGTACAGCCTTCAAGTCTCCAGTCCTGCATATAACGGCTTGCTTTTTTAATTGCGGTTATCTCAGCGTGTCCAAGTGTAGTCTTGTCGGTATTACGTCTGTTATATCCTCTGCCAATAATCTTACCATCATACACGATAACACACCCGATAGGCACTTCATTAATCTTAGCCGCTTTCTTCGCCTGTCCAATCGCCAGTTTCATAAAATGAATATCCATATTGTCAAATTCGTCATTAACCATAAAATCCACCAAAATCCGATCTAAACTTTTAAGATGAGCACTTTTGTGCTCATTATATCACGATTCGTAGCTTCGCTACTCTCCGCTGCTATCGCAGCTATCGTAATCGTCATTCGCCGTTCGCCAGATATCTGCTAGCAGCTTTCTGGCTCTCTTGCGCTCATTATATCATATGCCCTGCGTTGCTTTTCCA
>UMDK01017030.1_pt1 | contig 19789 bp, 16 predicted proteins | sample 1964461 | NCBI WGS metagenome assembly UMDK01 (sample SAMEA4835991, study PRJEB28245) | human gut metagenome | biome: gut microbiome; material: fecal sample | place: Denmark | collected 2008 | reverse complement strand
TAAGAGAGCGCCGTAGGCGGTCTTTCCTATAAAGTGAAAAAAAGGCTTTGTCAGTGCATCAAACACCGCTTCCGGGCTGTCCGCCACAAAAATCACCGCAAGGCGGGGATATTCTTCCAACAGGCTGTCTACTTCCTCCGACAGGACATTTTCACAGCTGCCCGACCAGATCAGACAATCCAGAGCTTCCAACGCTTCCGCAGATTTTTCCGTGATCCGCACAAACTCTGTCTGTCTGTTTTTTTCCGCCCGGACTGGATCTTCTTCCGAAAACTGCCCCTGCAGGGAAAGCGCCTGCATCATGTATTCAATTTTTTCCAGGGCTTCCTTCGGCTCTCCGCACAATCCAACAAGCGGCATTTTATCCTCCATCCCACAGATGTTCTGCTACTACCTTTTCATCTTAGCAGACCTCGTTAAAAAAACAATCCGCTATGCACCAATCGCAGTCCGTGCGCCCCAATGGTATGCGAAAGCACAACGGCAACACAGCGTAAAACCACTGTCGGTCGCCGCTCCTAACACACTGCACTGGATTTTCTCACAAAATTTTTTCTTGACAAATTTCAAATCCCTCTATATTATTATCAGTGGTAATTACCAAAGATAATCATATAGAGGGATTTAGTGTGAACAATAAGCGTGATCGCTTATTGTTCACACAGCTATTTGTACCGCAAGCGTCACAAAGTAGCTATGATCGCAGAGCCGAACTGGACGTTCGCCTCGCGATTTCTTCGGCGCAAAGCGCCTGCGGAATGGAGGATTTTATGACAATCGAACTCATCAAACGGCTGCTGGACGCCTGCTATGAGGCAAAGCGCATCCGTGATATGCTCCCGCCGCTGCCGGACGGCGTGACATCATCCTATATCCATTTTCTGGATGTCATCGAACAGATGGAAAAAAACGGAACTTCCGTAAAAGTATCCGACATCAGCGATGCGCTGAACCTTCCGCGTCCCGGCGTGACGAGAACGGTAAAGGAGATGGAGAAAAAAGGCTATCTGACCAAAAAGCCGTCCGAAGAGGATGCACGCATCATGTACCTTTTCATTACAGACGAAGGCAAAAAGCTCTCTGCCAAGTACAACGAACAGGTTTTTAACGCCCTGCTGCCCGATCTGGAGACCATCTCCGGTGAAGATGCGGAATGTACCATTCGTACCATTGAAAGATTTTATCAGGTAATGTGCGAAAGGAGAAACGACCTTGACAAGTGATAAGACAGATTTTACACAGGGAAATATTTTAAAGAAACTGGTACCTTTTATGATTCCGATTCTGGGCGCGCTGGTACTCCAGGCCGCCTACGGCGCGGTCGATCTGCTCGTCGTCGGCAGATTTGGCTCCACCTCCGGGCTTTCTGCGGTTTCCACCGGCAGCCAGGTGTTAAACCTCGTCACCTTTGTTGTGACACAGCTCGCAATGGGCGTCACCGTCCTGATCGCCCGTTATCTCGGGGAAAAGAACCCGGAACAGATCGGCTCCGTCATCGGCGGCGCGGCGGTTGTATTCACACTGCTTTCTGTCTGCCTGTTCGCAGCGATGGTTTTCTTTGCCCGCCCCATCTCTGTACTCATGCAGGCTCCTGCTGAAGCAGTCACTCTGACCACAAGTTATGTTCGTATCTGCGGCAGCGGTATTTTCTTCATCGTCGCCTACAACCTTCTGTCGGCGATTTTCCGCGGACTTGGCGACAGCAAATCTCCGCTCCTGTTCGTCCTCGTCGCATGTATCGTCAACATCGTCGGCGACCTCGTTTTGGTTGCCGGTCTGCACATGGACGCAGCGGGCGCAGCATTTGCAACCGTATTTGCACAGGCGGTCAGCGTTGTCTTTGCGGTGGTTATTCTTTTCCAAAAGCAACTGCCCTTCCACATTTGCAAAAGTGATCTTGGCTTCAATTCCCAGTGCGGCAAATTCTTAAGCATCGGACTTCCCCTGGCCCTGCAGGAATTTCTGACCCAGGTTTCATTCCTCGCCCTCTGCGCCTTTGTCAACCGTCTCGGCCTGGAAGCCTCCTCCGGCTATGGTGTCGCCTGCAAAATCGTCAACTTTGCAATGCTGATTCCCAGCTCCCTGATGCAATCCATGGCGTCCTTCGTTTCCCAGAATGTCGGTGCAGGCAATCTGAAACGGGCAAAAAAGTCCATGTTCACCGGAATCGGCATTGGTCTGGTCTTTGGCTGCCTCGTTTTTACTCTCATCTGGTTCCAGGGTGACCTGCTCGCATCTTTCTTTTCCACAGACGCTGCCGTTATCCAAAACGGCTTTGCGTACTTAAAGGGCTTTGCGCCTGAAACCATTGTCACCGCTGTTTTGTTCAGCATGATCGGCTACTTCAACGGTAACAACAAAACCCTCTGGGTTATGCTCCAGGGTCTGACCCAGACCTTCTGCGTCCGTCTCCCCTTCGCTTACTTCATGAGTATCCAGCCCAACGCCAGCCTGACAAAGATCGGACTTGCCGCACCGGTTTCCACAACGGTTGGCATCCTGTTGAACGTTGGATTTTATCTCTACCTGAACAAGAAAGAAAAACGCGCCTGACGGCGCGTTTTTTATCGTATAGGAAACTTCGTTTCCATACGATAAAAACGCTCCGCGAGGATCGCACTGCAGCGGAACGGAAGAATGTCGCTTGCGCGACCCGCTGCAGGCGGAGAATCCTGCTTCGCAGGATTCTTTTTCATGCATCCGATCTGGAATATGCGTTTTTCATCTGGCTGCTCAGCTCAAACAACACCTTATCAAGCGTATCGTCTGTTTCCTTCTGCAGCATCGCAGCAATCTCCGCATTTGCCTGCTGCCGCAGCGCTTTTCTTACCGCCGGATCCTGTTCTGCTGCCAAACGTGCATCATAGCGGTTGATCAGCTCGTGTCCCTTTGCTGCAACTCTTTCCTGATAACGCTCCACATGGAACAGAGATTTATTATAGGAAGCGTCCGCCATCGCTGCGATCAGACGGCTCGACCAGTAAAAGTTCTCTGTCGAAACCCGCCCGGTCGTGTTGTTTAAATACTCCGGTGTTTCCTCCACATCTGCATAAAATGGAACAAGGGCGTTAAATGCATTGGACCCGTAGGCAATCCATTCCACCGGCCTGCAGTCCGCTTCCATATCCGGTCTGATCTGGATCAACGCCATGAAATCATTTCGGTTGATGCCGATGGAACGGTATGCACCACGCATGGATTTATCGCCATAGGATCCATAGGGATCATACGGCGTCCCCTGATAGTGACCGGACAGGACATATTTCACATCCTCGACTGTGATCTTTTTTTCGGGAACCATGCACCACGGCAGATCGTCGGAAACCGGTGTAAAATCAGCAAGCGCACCGTCCCAGCGATAGGTATTCGGATTCAGATACCGCTCCATAAACCATGCCCGGGGTGTGTTGTATACATGATCTGCATCGTCATGACTGCCGAAGACATCCCGCGGATTCAGCGAACCGTCCATCGAAAGGTTCAGATGGTAGGTTTCGATAAATTCTTTCAAATCTGCAGAGCAGAGGAAATTTTTCTGTTCTCCGTAAGCATCTTCCAGATCAAAGCTGTCGATTCCGAGCTGGTTTGGCATCACGACATAAACCTCATCCGGCACTCTTCTTGCCATCCAGTGATGTCCTCCGATGGTTTCCAGCCACCAGATCTCGTCTTTATCCTGAAAAGCGATTCCGTTCATCTCATATGTCCCGTATTGCTCCAACAGGCTGCCAAGACGTAAAACGCCCTCTCTGGCGCTTCTGATATAAGGAAGCACCAGACAAACCAGATCCTCTTCCCCGATTCCTCCGGCAATCTCTTCCTTTCCATCCGCTGCAGGCTGATAAACGACCAATGGATCCGCTCCCAGCACGCGCGGATTCGAGGTAATCGTCTCAGTAGCAGTCATCGCAACATGTGCCTCATTGACGCCGCTGGCAGCCCAGATACCTTTTCCCTCCACCGCATTCGGCATCGCTGTATAGCGCATCGGATTCTCCGGCAGTTCGATGGTCACATGAGAGAGCACGGAATGATAGGTTTTCGGCTGCTGCTTTGGAGAAACCACTGCAAACTTCTTCGCTGTAAAATGTCCGGCGCCGGAATCATCGTTTCTCGCAATCATCGTCGAGCCGTCATAGGTCGCTTTTTTCCCGACCAGTATTGTTGTACATCCCATATCTGACCTCCTATTTTTCTAATGCTTCTACGATTTTTGCATACCCCATGCCGTGGGAAGCCTTGATCAGTACCGAATCCCCAGGATGCAGAAGTCCAGGCAATGCTGCAAGCAGTGCGTCGGTATCTGCGAAATGTTCCGCCTGAGAAATTCCAGCCTCCTTCGCTGCTCGGTACATCTCTTCCGAAAGGCTTCCTGCACAATACAGGCAGTCTATGCCTTGTTCTGCGGCATATGCGCCAACCTGCCCGTGCATCTCCCTTTCCTTTTCTCCAAGCTCAAACATATCACCGAGTACCGCAACTTTACGCCCGTCTGCCAGACTTAAGAGATCCAGCGCAGCCTTGGTCGAAACCGGGTTTGCATTGTAGCAGTCGTCGATCAGCACCAGATCCCCCGCCTGCACAACACGGCTTCTGCCGCTTACTGCCTGCACAGCAGCGATTCCGGCTGCGATCTGCTCTGTCGTCAGTCCGAGCTGTAAACCAACTGCAGTCGCCGCCAGCGCATTTAACACCATATGCGCGCCCGGCAGCGGAATCTGTACGTCAAACGCAGCGTCCGGCGTGTGGATTGTCGCTGTACTGCCCAGCAGTCCACGGCTTACGATGGTGTCTGCGTAAATATCGTTTTCGGGAGAAAGTCCAAAGTGAACCGGCCTTTTGCCGTGTACTTCCTCAATTGTCATGAGCTTGTCATCGTCTCCGTTGACACAGACCGTCCCTTCAGGATTCATAAAGTCAAAAATCTCGGATTTTGCCTTCAAAATACCGTCCCGGCTTCCGAGGAATTCCAGATGGCACTGACCGATATTTGTCATCACGCAAATATCCGGCTTTACCATCTCGCTTAAACGGTGCATCTCCCCGAAATGATTGATGCCCATCTCCACAACGGCAGCCTCCGTATCCTCCGGCATGGCAAGCAGTGTCAACGGCACGCCGATTTCGTTGTTGAAATTGCCCTGCGTCTTGTGTGTCTTGTATTTCTGTGCAAGCACTGACGCAACAAATTCTTTCGTACTGGTCTTGCCGACGCTTCCGGTGATCCCAACGATCGGAATTGGCATCTGCTCTCTGTAAAGCGCAGCGATCTGCCGAAGCGCAGCCAGACTGTCCTCCACACGGATGCAGGGACCCGGCAGTTCTTCCGGTTCTTCTTCACACACAACCGCAATCGCGCCCTTGTCAAAAACTTCCCGGATAAACTGATGCCCATCCACCCGTTCTCCGCGGATTGCCACAAAAATATCGCCCGGTTCCACTTTGCGGGAATCGATTACGATTCCTGCCGCTTCTTTGCCAGAATAGCCGCGGATTACAGCCATTCCCGCCGCCGGACAGGTTCCGGTATGCTTTCCCGCCGGCACAGCCAGATGCCCCTTACAGGCTCTTGCAATATTCCATATCGTCATGTTTTTCATATCACTTTTGGTCTCCATTTTGCAGTTGAAAAGCTGCATCCTTTTCAATCCTCAAACGCCATATCCAGAATCTTCTGGCAAAGCTCGTCATAGCTGATGCCGACCGCCGCAGCTTCCTGGGGAATCAGGGAGGTGGGAGTCATGCCGGGGAGCGTATTCGCCTCCAGACAGTAGGCGTTTCCGGCCTCATCCATCATAAAATCCATCCGGGCATATTTATGCAGGCGCAGGGCATCGAATACACGCTCTGAAATCTTCTGGATCTTTCTGGTGCTCTCTTCGCCGATCGGCGCAGGGCAAATCTCAATGGTGCTGCCTGCCTGATATTTGTTTTTGTAATCGTAAAAGCCTTCCTTCGGCGCGATTTCCACGATCGGAAGCGCTTTGCCGTCCAGCACGCAGCAGGTTAACTCCCTGCCCTTGATATATTCTTCTACAACGACCTCGTCTCCATATAAAAATGCGTCATCGAGCGCTGCCTGATAGTCCTCTTCTTTCTGCACGATGGAAACGCCGATGCTCGAACCACCGGAGCTTACCTTTACCACGCAGGGAAACTTCGGCTGCCGGCCTTCTTCCGGTTCCTGACCTTTTTTCAGGCGGAAGCCTGCAGGGGTCGGAATCCCGTTTTGCAGAAACAGTTCTTTTGCAAGGCACTTATCCATCGCCAGCGCGCCGCTGACAAAGTCTGTGCCGGTGTAGCGGATTCCCAGCAGATCAAATGCCGCCTGCACCTTGCCCCCTTCTCCGTCTGCACCGTGCAGTCCTAAAAAGACAACGTCCGCCATCTGACAGATCCTGATCACGTTGGGGCCAAAGTAACATTTGCCACCGTCCTTACGCAGTGCCTTTACCGCACTGATATCGGGATTGATCTCATGAATCCCTTCGATTCCTGCAGAAAAATCCTCATCACTTTCAAAAATATGATCTATGTCGTCCCGTTCCATTCCAAGAAAAACGTCCAGCAGGACAGCCTGATGTCCCAGTCTCTTCATCGCCTGATAAATCATCTTGCCGGAAATCAGGGATACGTCACGTTCCGTGCTGATTCCGCCTGCTAATACTACAACCTTCATGTCTTTCTCCTCTTCTACTGTTTTCCAAAATTACTTCATGCCATAGTATACGCTCAATCCACTGCCCCGTAAAGGAAAATCCGCAGTCAGTTTGCCTAAAATACCGATACAATTTACCGTGTTATCCAGTTAAAGCGCTGAAATATTAATTTTTTGTAAAATTTTTACACACCTTCCTGCAAATAGGTGTATAATACAAACACGTTACAAAGACAGATGTCTTTCCACAAAAGACATTTTTTCCAGGAAGGGCATTTTTCTTTTGAAAAGGAGGAACTATTATGAAAAGATCCATGAGTGTTTTACTGGCAGCCGCCATGTGCAGCGCTATGCTTACAGGCTGTGGCTCTACAGCAGCTGACACTGCGGCAGACGCTTCCGCTGCTACCGAAGCAACCGCTTCTTCTGCTTCTGCAGAAGGTGTAAATGTATTTAAAATCGGCGGTACCTCTCCCCTGACCGGCGCGGCAGCAATCTACGGCAACGCTGTAAAGAACGGCGCACAGATCGCCGTTGACGAGATCAACGAAGCAGGCGGTTCCGTACAGTTCGAACTCAAATATGAGGACGACGAGAACGACCCGGAAAAAGCAGTTTCCGCTTACAACGCATTAAAGGACTGGGGCATGCAGATTTCCCTGGCTTCCGTTACCACAAAGCCCTGTGAAGCAACCAGTACAGAGCACTTTGCTGACCGTATCTTCGGTCTGACTCCTTCCGCTTCCTCTACCGCCATCACAGAAGGCAAAGACAATGTATTCCAGATGTGTTTTGCTGACCCCAACCAGGGTCTTGCATCCGCTGATTATATTGCAGATCAGAAGCTCGGCACAAAAGTCGCTGTCATCTACAGAAATGACGATGTATACTCCAGCGGCGTCTACGAGAAATTCAAAACAGAGGCAGATGTAAAGGGTCTGGAAATCGTTTCCGCAACCACCTTTACCGATGCAAGCTCCAATGACTTCTCCGTACAGCTGACCGAAGCAAAGAACGCAGGTGCTGACCTGCTCTTCCTTCCTATCTATTATCAGCCCGCTTCCCTGATCTTAAAGCAGGCAAAGGATATGGGCTATGAACCCACCTTCTTTGGCGTAGACGGTATGGATGGTATCCTGACCCTGGAAGGTTTTGACACCTCTCTGGCAGAAGGCGTTATGCTGCTGACTCCCTTCAACGCTGATGCGACAGACGAAAAGACCCAGAGCTTTGTAACCAAATACAAAGAACTCTACGGCGATGTTCCGAACCAGTTCGCAGCAGATGCTTATGACTGTGTCTATGCTTATAAAGCAGCTCTGGAGGCATCCGGCGCTACCGCAGATATGTCTGCAGAGGAGCTTTGCGACAAGATGATCGAAGCCTTCCCGACTCTGACCTATGACGGTCTGACCGGTACAGGCATCACCTGGGATTCCACCGGTGCCGTATCCAAGACTCCTAAGGGTATGGTGATCAAAAACGGCGCTTACGTCGGCATGGAGTAATACTTACCCTTTAATTTTGATTTTATCAATACGCAGGGAGCACCGTTATCGTTTTTGATACGGCGCTCCCTTGCGTCATACAGAGAAATGAGGTAGCTTATGACCTTTTTATCACACCTGATCAACGGCATCAGTCTTGGAAGCGTATACGCGATCATCGCACTGGGATACACAATGGTATACGGTATCGCCAAGATGCTGAACTTTGCCCACGGCGACGTCATCATGGTGGGCGCATATATTTCCTTCTGTACCACCAGTTATCTCGGACTTTCTCCGCTGGTATCTGTCCTTTTTTCCATCATCGTCTGCACGGTTCTCGGCATCGTTGTAGAACGTCTGGCATACAAGCCCCTGCGTCAGGCTCCTTCCCTCGCAGTTCTGATCACCGCCATCGGCGTTTCCTATTTTCTGCAGAATGCCGCCCTGCTGATCTGGGGCTCCAGCCCGAAAACCTTTTCTTCCGTAACCGGAAGCTGGACCTTAAAGCTTTTTGGCGGACAGCTGATCGTTTCCGGCGTCACGATCGTTACGATCCTTGCCTGCATCCTGATCATGATCTGTCTGACTCTTTTCACCAACAAGACAAAAATGGGAACGGCGATGCGCGCAGTTTCTGAAGACAAGGCTGCTGCAGGTCTGATGGGTATCAATGTCAATACAACCATTTCCCTGACCTTTGCCATCGGCTCCGGTCTGGCGGCCATCGCAGGTGTATTGCTCTGCTCCGCCTATCCGACCCTGATGCCCACCACAGGCTCCATGCCCGGCATCAAGGCATTTACTGCAGCTGTATTTGGCGGCATCGGCTCCATTCCCGGCGCAATGATCGGCGGTATCCTGCTCGGCATTATTGAGATCTTTTCCAAAGCGTACATTTCCACACAGCTGTCCGATGCGATCGTATTTGCGGTTCTGATCGTGGTCCTGATCGTAAAGCCGGATGGTCTGCTGGGCAAACACGTCAGCGAGAAAGTATGAGGTAGCAGCATGAACAAACTCAAACCTATTCTGTCAGCCAGAAAAGACTGCACAATTTCCTATACGATCGTCATTCTCGCCTTTATCCTGATCCAGACCATGATCGCAACCGGAAGCATCACCTCCTCCTTAAAAGGACAGCTGGTTCCGATCTGCGCCTACATCGTCATGGCGATCTCCTTAAATCTTACCGTCGGCATTTTAGGCGAGCTTTCTTTAGGACATGCCGGCTTTATGTCGGTCGGTGCTTTTACCGGCATCGTGGTTTCCGCCTCCCTTGCCACTGCGATTCCGAACGGTCCTCTGCGCCTTGCCATTTCCATGATCATCGGCGGTCTTTTTGCCGGAATTGCAGGACTCATCGTCGGCATCCCCGTACTTCGTTTAAAGGGCGACTATCTTGCCATCGTTACCCTTGCATTCGGTGAAATTATCAAGAATATGATCAACGTGCTCTATATCGGTCTGGATGAGAAAGGACTGCATTTCAGCCTTCTGGAACAGCATTTTACCCTTGCAGAGGGCGGTTCCATGATCATCAACGGTCCCATGGGTGTCGGAGGTGTCCAGAAGCTTTCCACCTTTTCTTCCGGCGTTGTCCTGATCCTGATCACGCTGTTTTTCGTTCTGAACCTGATCCACAGCCGTACCGGCCGTGCCATCATGGCTGTCCGCGACAATAAGATCGCCGCAGAGAGCATCGGACTTTCTGTAACCCGCTATAAGCTGCTGGCATTCGTGATCTCCGCCGTTTTTGCAGGTATGGCAGGCACCCTTTACGCCATGAATTTCTCTACCGTCACCGCATCCAAATTCGACTTTAATACCTCGATCCTCATTCTGGTATTCGTCGTTCTGGGCGGTCTTGGAAATATCTGGGGCTCCATCATCGCCGCTGCACTTTTAACCGTACTTCCTGAGCTTCTGCGCTCCATGAACGACTACCGGATGCTCATCTATGCGATCCTGCTGATCGTTATGATGATCTTCAACAATTCCGGTGCAAAGAAGCGTCTGACAGAATATTTCAGCGCACAGAAGGAAAAACGGACTGCGAAAAAAGCAGCCGGAAAGGGGGCAAACTGATATGGCAACTCTCGAAGTAACCGGACTCGGTATTTCCTTCGGCGGTCTGCGGGCCGTTGATGATCTTACCATGTCCATCGAAAAAGGCGGCCTGGTGGGCCTGATCGGGCCCAACGGTGCCGGCAAAACCACCGTCTTCAACATGCTGACCGGCGTTTACCGCCCCACAGACGGCGGCATTCGCTTAAACGGTGAGAATCTGATCGGCAAAAAGCCTTACGAGATCAACCGCATGGGCGTTGCCCGCACCTTCCAGAACATCCGACTGTTCCCGCAGCAGAGTGTTCTGGACAACGTTATGACCGGCTTAAACAATCAGGTGCAGTATTCCCTTGCAGAAAGTCTTTTGCATGTGGGAAGCTACCACAAAAAAGAAAAAGAAATGATCGAGCGTTCCATGGAGATCCTGCGAGTCTTCGGGCTGGAAGGTTCTGCCCAGACGCTGGCATCCAACCTGCCCTATGGCAAACAGCGTAAACTGGAAATTGCCCGTGCGCTTGCAACCAAACCGGAGCTTCTGCTTCTGGATGAGCCTGCCGCCGGCATGAACCCCAACGAAACCGGAGAGCTGATGGATACGATCCGTCTGGTGCGCAAGGAGTATCAGGTCACCATCCTTTTGATCGAGCATGACATGAAGCTGGTACAGGGTATCTGTGAATACCTCTATGTCCTGAATTTCGGTCGTCTGCTGGCAGAAGGCACTCCTGATAAGGTTTTAAACGATCCTGCCGTTGTCAAGGCATATCTGGGCGATTAAAGGAGGCTTCTTTCATGGCAATGCTCACTGTAGAAAATATCAATGTATATTACGGCGTGATCCACGCCCTTAAAGACATCTCCTTTCAGGTAAACGAAGGCGAGATCGTCGCACTGATCGGCGCAAACGGTGCCGGCAAAACCACCACCCTGCAGACTGTCAGCGGCATGCTGAGCGCAAAGTCCGGTTCGATCCGATTTCAGGATCAGGAGATTTCCAGAATGCCGGAGCACAAAATCGTGAAGCAGGGAATTTCCCACGTCCCCGAAGGACGCCGGATGTTCTCCAATCTGACGGTTTTGGAAAACCTGAAAATGGGCGCTTACACCAGAAAAGACAAGCAGGAAATCAATAATTCCCTGGAAATGGTTTATGAGCGGTTTCCCCGCTTAAAGGAACGTACCCGCCAGCTGGCAGGAACTCTTTCCGGCGGTGAACAACAGATGCTTGCAATGGGACGCGCGCTGATGGCAAATCCCCGCATCCTGCTGTTGGACGAGCCCTCCATGGGTCTGTCCCCGCTTCTGGTTTCTGAAATTTTTGATATCATTCAGGAGATCAACAAACAGGGCGTTACCATCCTTTTGGTAGAACAGAACGCAAAAAAAGCGCTTTCCATCGCAAACCGCGCCTATGTCCTCGAAACAGGACGCATCGTAAAGGAAGATGATGCACAGGCTCTTTTACATGATGAAGCGATCAAGAAAGCTTATCTCGGCGAATAAGGGGGAAACAATTATGTCAAACACAGTAATTACCATCGCCCGTCAGTACGGCAGCGGCGGACGTACCGTCGGCAAAATGCTGGCAAAGCGTCTGGATATTCCCTGCTACGACAGGGAGATTATTTCGCTCGCTTCCGAAGAAAGCGGCATTCATCCCACTCTGTTTCAGGATGAGAAAAAAAGACACGGCTCTCTACGTGCTTTCCTTACCGGCGGCTTCAAAAATGCCTCCCCGCTTTCCCCGGAAAGCGCAGGTTTTACAAAGGATGACAACCTTTTTCGCTATCAGGCAAAAATCATCCGCCAGCTCGCAGAAGAAAGCTCCTGCGTTATCATCGGACGCTGCGCCGACCATATCCTTGCAGATGTTCCCGGTGTTGTCCGTGTCTTTGTCCACGCACCCGAAGATTTTTGTCTGCAGGAAGCAATGAAGGTCAACAGTCTTTCTGTTTCTGAGGTTCAGAAGCTCATCGCTCAGACCGACGAATACCGTGCCCACTACTACAAGTATTACACCGGCCAGGAATGGAAAAACGCCCAGAATTACGACCTGTCTCTGGACAGCTCCCGTCTCGGCTTTGATGGCACAGTAGAGGCGATACTTTCCTATATTGAAGTACGTAAAAAGTTCGACAAAACTATGTAATACAATTCCCGGCAGTCAGGCTCCTTTTTGGAACCGGGCTACCGGGAATTTTTATCCCAGATAATCCAGCGGATTGACCGCTTCCCCGTCCTTTGTCAGTTTAAAATAAACATTGGAGCCCTCTACCGAGTAATATTTTGTCGGCTCCGCCACATGTCCGATCACCGCGCCGGTTTCCACATAGTCTCCCTCTTCCACAGTCACTTCCTGCAGCTGTCCATAGGTCAGCTCGTATCCACCTCCAAGACGCATCACAACAGTCTGTCCGGTCTGCGCATCCTCATACACAGATTCCACAATCCCATCTGCTGCGCATGCCACGCCTGTTCCTTCTGCTGCGCCGATTACAATCGACGGATTATATTTGTACTGCTGCAATGTCGGAAAATAAATCGTCTTGTCCATGCTGTAATTTAACAGAACGTTGCCTGCAATCGGCCATGCCAGCTTACTGCTTTCGCCAAAGGACAGCTGGCTCTCCTGCACTGCGATATTCGCAGACGCTGCAAGCGCCTCGTCCTGATTACCGGCTGCATCCTGGCTCGCGGTTGTCCCGTTCGCTTTTTTGTCAGCGTCTGCCGCATTCGCCTGATCGCCGTCGGATGCCAGTTCACCGTCTGCCAGTTCGCTCGAACTTCCGTCGCTGTTGTACGCTTCGTTTCGATACTCTGCATAGCCGATGTTGCGATCTTTAGGCTCCTCCGTCGGCTGACTTCCCGTTTCCTGTTCTCCGGCTGCTCCTGCGTCCGATTCCCCGCCTGTTTTTGCAGGCGCACTCAGATCTTTATCCTTCTGCGCATAATAGGGGTCATAATCCAACTCCCCACTGTCTTTATCGCTGCCGGTCACATTCTGCGCAGAAGGGTTCTGTGCCTGGGACACCGGACTTTGGGTCTCTTTCTCCAATTTGGAGAAATCTACAATATGCTGTTCTTCTTCCTGGCTTTTCTGATGATTGCGGTACACAGAAATGCCCGTCACTGTCATCGCCGCCAGCACCAGAACGACCGAAGCTGTCATGATCGCTTTTTCTCTGCGGTATGCGCTGCTTTTTCCGCCTGTTCTTTTTCTTCTCATCACGCTCATCCTTTCCTGTTTCCTGTGTTCAGGCTTAGTTTGAGCGCAATTCAACCGTTTTATTCCGATTTTTTCAAAAGTCCCGGGAAAAACAGCTCTAAAATTTCTTCCGCAGAAGCTCCCTGCTTCGCAAGCGCATTGGCATAATATTGATCCAATCCGATCCCGTGCCCGATTCCCTTTGTCGTAATCACCATTTTCCCGCCCTGCTCTTCCAGGAAAAAACACGACGACGGAAGCTCAAACAGCTGCCGAAACCGTTCTCCCTCTATGGATGACCGTCCCGCGCGGACATTTAATACGTATCCGGCGCTGTCCCGCGTCAGTACAAGCTTTGGGGCATCCTTTTCCACTGATACGCCTTCTGCCTCCAGCATCCCGAAAAACCGCTCTGTTTTCATGCTCTTTTCCTGCAAAAAATCTTCTGCAGCCTCATCTACCGGACAGGCGATGCTTTTGCACCAGTCCGACTCCTGTCCGAAAAGCTCTGTCCCGCTCCTTGTCCGCCCTGCGCTCAGGCGAAAAAACGGTGCGCTGACAGCCGCTCCCTGCCATTCGAGAACATAGCCCGAAGAAGCGCGCACCGCCTCCCTGCAGCGCTCCTCCAACACGTCTGCCTGCTCGCCCCACAGACGCTTGCGCTGTGCCTTGTCCAGGTACGAAAAACCGCTATTACTGTCGATAATCCGCGGCTCAACGGCGCTCACACTATTTTGAGAGATGCTCTCCTGCGTTGCTCCGGTCGTGCCATTCTCCAACACGGTCTCCTCCAGATGCCCTCCCGCGACGCAGCTGCTGCGCAAAATCACCGCCTGGGCTTTGAGCGCTTCCGGTTCATATTCTGCAGGAATCACCGCCGCCAGCGCGCCGATCAGAAACGCTTCCTCGGTCATCGTTCGGACGTCGCTTCCACTTTGCATCCGGACTGTCCTGCCGGATACGGGCACAATGGTTTCCACCGTTTTTTCCTGCCCCGCCCGCACTACACTGCTGCAGGTATACGGCAGCAGAAAGAAAAAAAGAAGAACCGCAAAAAAGTCCTTTTGACGGCTCTTTCCTACGGTTCTGTTTGCTCTTTTTTCCATTGTTTCCTGCATCATGAACCCTCCGCTGCTGCCGGTATTTTCCTATACGGCAGTCTATGCAAAGACGCACGCTTCTATGCAGAAAGCTTCCCGCGTATTATTTTTCTACGCGGTTATAGTTAATCAGACATCCTTTCAGGATGATCTGGCGCTCTTCATCGGTCAGCTCACCGAGGGTTACGGTAAACGGCTTCAAGCCGTTTGCATCTACCACATATCCTGTAATTTCTGCAGCCTTTTCCTCTACCGCCTTGCGGATGCCGGGGAAGAAGAGGTAATCATGGTTGGTAAACGGAAGATCTCCGTCCGGAATGACGAACGGAAGCATGCCCCAGTTGATCAGATTGGAACGATACCGTTTGGTCGCATATTCGTTTGCAATATTTGCCCAACCGCCCAGCACCTTCTGGCAGCTTGCAGCCTGCTCTCTCGCAGAACCATCTCCGGGCTTTACTGCGAAAATCGTGGAACCGAACCCGATGTTGTCGTTTGCAGCCTGCGGGAACTGCACATGGATTTCATCCATAATTTCTGCCAGCTCCGGTTTTACAGTCACTGGATCCTTGCCATCCATCAAAGCTTCCTGCGCCTTGTGGATTTCCTTTGCCAGTCCGACATAGGCAGGATCCTTGCGGGACAGGGTAAACTCTGCCAGTCCAAGAGGATTGGAGCGGTAAGAGCTTGTCTCTCCGGACGGAATCAGCTCATCTGTCGTCGTAACCGGATCGTGAATCTCGGAAACGACCTGCAGTACCAGATTTTCCGGAAGCGCGCACATCGTCGGCCAGTCCTTGATATTAGGACCGAAATGGATTTCCACAGAGGGATCTGCCACACCATGGGAATCAAATACGCGATTCTGATAAATCTTCGAATCAAAATGATACTGATATTTGCCGATGGGTCCGTCGAACTCAGTCGCCGCTGTCAGGCGTCCCTGATTTGCCGCAGTCGCCGCAATCGAACGGGCATCCATCAGAGCTACCGAAGCGATCTGGCCGTTCTGCAGCTTGGAGCCTTCACGGTTCGGGAAGTTTCTTGTAGAATGACGGATCGAGAACGCATTGTTTGCAGGCGTATCGCCAGCACCGAAGCAAGGACCGCAGAACGCAGTCTTCATAACCGCTCCTGTTTCCAGAATCGTCGCCGCACAGCCGTTTTTAATCAGTTCCATATAAATCGGCATGGAAGCCGGATACACACTCAATGTAAACTCCTGATTTCCGATATAGCTGCCCTTTAAAATGTCCGCGGCCGCACAGATATTTTCAAAGCCGCCGCCTGCGCAGCCTGCAATGATTCCCTGATCCACATAAAATCTGCCGTCACGCACTTTATCCTTCAAGCTGTAGGGTACCGCATTATCCAGACTGACTGCAGCCTTTTTCTCTACATCTGCAAGGATATCCGTCAGGTTCGCATTCAGCTCTTCAATCGTATAGGTATTGCTCGGATGGAAGGGCATTGCGATCATGGGCTTTACCTTTGATAAATCAACCTCAATCAGACCGTCATAATATGCCGTCTGTCCGGGTGCCAGCTCTTTATATTCTGCCTCTCTTCCGTGAATTTCATAAAATTCGCGGATCTGGTCGTCTGTCTGCCAGATGGAAGAAAGACATGTCGTCTCTGTCGTCATAACATCGATGCCGATTCTGAAATCCGCACTTAAATTTGCAACGCCGGGGCCAACGAACTCCATCACTTTATTTTTTACATAACCGTTTGCAAAAACAGCGCCGATAATCGCCAGCGCAACGTCCTGCGGACCAACGCCTTTTTCCGGCTTGCCGGTCAGATAAACGCCGACAACCTCCGGCATACGGATATCATAGGTCTGGTTCAACAGCTGCTTTACCAGCTCCGGACCGCCCTCGCCCATCGCCATCGTTCCCAGCGCACCATAGCGGGTGTGAGAATCAGAGCCAAGGATCATCTTGCCGCCGCCTGCGAGCATTTCTCTTGCAAACTGGTGGATAACCGCCTGATGAGGAGGTACATAAACGCCGCCGTATTTTTTTGCACAAGTCAATCCGAATAAATGATCGTCCTCATTGATCGTTCCGCCCACCGCACACAGGGAGTTGTGGCAGTTGGTCAGAACATAAGGAATCGGGAACTTCGTCAACCCCGATGCGCGCGCGGTCTGAATAATTCCGACAAAGGTAATATCATGGCTTGTCAGCTTATCAAATTTAATTTTCAGCTTTTCCATGTTGCCGGAAGTATTGTGATTCTCTAAAATTCCGTACGCAATGGTCTGCTTCTTTGCTTCTTCTTTGGATACTGTCCGTCCGGTCTTTGCCGCAAGCTCTGCCTGCGCCTTGGGACCGTCCGCTATGATTTCAGCGCCGTTTACCAGCCAGGCGCCGCCGTTTGCCAATGTAACCATAGGAACCTCCTTTTTCACTTTGCTATACTAAAGTAGTATAACGAAAAAAGGCTGCACTTGCAAGCCTTTTATGTTTCCAGTTCACTCGTACCTTTTTGTAAGCAGATTTCATGCTCGCATGAAAATCTGCTTACAAAAAGGTACGAAGGGAGCGCCACTTTATGAGCAAAAATGAGCTGCGAAGCAGCGGAGAGCGTCGAAGACGCGGTTTTGCGAATGGCGCGTGTGAACTGCAACAATCTGTGCACCGGAAGCTACAAAGGGAGCGTCACCTACACACGCCCCTGCGAGCGGATCGCTGCCGCGATCTCCTGCAGTCTCGGCAGGCATGCATCAAAAAACATCCGATAGGACTGGCAGAAGTAATTTTCTCCCGGTCTGCTTCCCGGCTGCTCCCGGTGCCGCCTGCAGCCGCCCCGGCAGATCATGAAATAAGGACAGGCGCGGCACTCTTCTGTATGATTGCAGGAAGCTTCCACAAATCCCTGCTTTAATCGTCTCTCATGAATCGTTTCAAACGAATCCTCGTTTAAATTTCCGATCCGATACTCGTCGAGCACATAAAAGTCACACGGATACACGCTGCCGTCCGCCTCCACAATATTCTGGAAGCTGCAGACGCCCCGCTGCTCGCACGATTCCGGGAACTGTCCCAGTAAAATCCCGACATAATTTTCAAACTGGCGGATATAGGGCTGTTTTCCCTGCCGTAAATCCAGATCCCACAGTTCGAACAGCTCGATCAGAAACCTTCCGTACATCTCCGGGGAAAGAGAATATTCCTCCTGCCCCTGCCGCTCGCTGATGGGGTCGAGACAGGCGATATACTGCTGCCACGAAAATCCCAGCTTCCGGAAATTTTCATAAATCCGGCGGATCTTCGGCGCTGTCTTGCCGTTTACCACCATCAGCACGTTAAATTCCACACCGGCAGCTTCCAAAAGCTTCGCTGATTCCAAAACGCGGAAATAGGTGTCTTTTCCTACAGCATCCTTCCGGTACAGATCATGCGTCGCCTTAATTCCATCCACAGAAAGACCGATCAGGAAATGATTTTTTGCAAAAAACTGACACCATTCCTCATTCAGCGCATAGCCGTTCGTCTGCAATGCGTGGGAAATCGTAACATTTTTGGTATTATATTTTTGTTCCAGACGAATACATTCCCGGAAAAAATCCAGCCCTGCCAGCGTCGGTTCCCCGCCCTGGAACGCGATCGTACAGGAGCCTTCTGCAAATTCCAGTGTCCGTCTGATCACGTTTTCCAGCGTGGCAAAGCTCATAATACCATAAGAGGCCTGGCTGCGCTTTTCCATTTCATCCGCATAAAAACAATATTGACAACGCATGTTGCACAGACCGGATGCGGGCTTCATCATCACATGAATCGCAGGCATCAGAGATATTTCTCCACAATCGTATTCATCTGATCCCATTTTGCTTCCATATCCGCAACGAGCTTGAACTGTGTTCTTGCACGGTCGAGGTTATGGTTCTCGCGGTGGATCTTGAAATAAATATCGTTCTGCAGATGATCCGCCAGGAAACGCATACCGCATTCCAGCGTCATCAGCTTCGCCCCCATCGGCATCAGGCGGATTTCTTTCTCCGTCAGGCTGCCTGCACAGCCTTCCGTGTAGCCTTTTGTATAAATTTCAAATAAGTTCATATCACAAGATACCAGATCCAGGTTCTGCTCGTCCTCTGCAGCAGTGCTTGCGCCGAAACGGATCGAATCGCCGTAATCGTACAGCGCACTTCCCGGCATAACAGTATCCAGATCGATGACACAAAGACCTTTGCCGGTCTTATTGTCAATCATAACATTGTTTAACTTGGTATCATTGTGGGTAACACGCAGCGGGATCTCTCCCTTTGCCAGCGCATCGCAGATGATATGGCAGTCTGCCTCTCTCGCTTTGACAAATTCGATCTCTGCCTGCACGTCCTTTGCACGTCCGACCACGTCTTCCTCTACTGCTTTTAAGAAGTTGTGAAAACGGTCTACCGTATTGTGGAAGTTTTTGATCGTCTCATGCAGGGTTGCTGCCGGATAATCTGCCAGCAGCTGCTGGAAATGTCCGAATGCAACCGCGCTGTTGTAAAAATCCTCCGGCTTCTCTACCAGATCAAAGCAGGTCGCATCATCAATGAATACATAGCTTCTCCAATAATCACCTGCTTCATCCTGTAAATAGCTCGCGCCATCCTTTGTCAGGATAATGTTAAGTGTCTCACGCTCCGGATCGCCGCCGGCTGCAATAATTTTTTTCCGTAAGAACGTTGTAACATTTACAACATTTTCCATCAGTTCCTTCGGATTCCGGAAAATATCGTCATTCATGCGCTGCAAAATATAATGCTTGTTGCTGCCGTCCTCAAGCTCACAGGTCAGCATGAACGTATCGTTGATATGACCGCTGCCATAGGGACTCATCTTTGTAATTTTCCCTGCAAACCGAAAGCTCTCCGCCACTTTCCGGCAGATTTCTTCTTTTTTATTCAAGTGCTCCATTGTATTTCACCCTCCGTATAACTCTCCTGTCCGTCTCCTTTTGTAACTTATCACATTATATCGTGAGCACAGCTCACTCAATAATTTCGCCGTTCGCGATGAGCAGGCTTCGCCTGTTCCCGCTCTCTTGTGCTCATTATATCACGAGCCCGCGCTGACGCGCTTTATCGCCTGCTGCGCAGGCTGCTCGTTCTCTAATGGCACAAGAAAAACAAATGCCGCCTTCGGCGTCGCTTGTTTTTCTTTTGTGCTCATTATTTTACAACATTTTACATCGTTTGTACATTGCTTTCCCACAAGAGGTACCTTTTATGAAAAAGGATCCTGCAAAGCAGGATTCTCCGCCTGCGGCGGGT
>UMDK01023454.1_pt1 | contig 21177 bp, 18 predicted proteins | sample 1964461 | NCBI WGS metagenome assembly UMDK01 (sample SAMEA4835991, study PRJEB28245) | human gut metagenome | biome: gut microbiome; material: fecal sample | place: Denmark | collected 2008 | reverse complement strand
GATGTGACTGGGTTGGATAAAGGACTTTCTTGAAGGTTCAAGTGGAGTTTAGAGGCTGTAGGATTTTATAAAATGTGTAGCAATTTTCGCACACGATGTGAGAAAAAGGCGCATTCGAGCCATGGATGGCGAGTATGCGCCGGTTGCGGACGGTGACTGTAACGCGGATAAAATCCGTACAGCGTCTTAATGACACGTTCCACCTTTAAGAAAGTCCTTTATCCAACCCAGTCACACCTTGCTGGACATAAAAGAAGGAGGACATTATGAAGGTTATATCTATTGTTGATGATGATTATGGAATTATGTTTAATAACAGACGAGTTTCTAAGGACAGTGTTCTTAATGAGCATATTATTAAGATGCTTGATGGCGGGAAGTTATGGCTTTCTTTATATAGCAAGCAGCTTTTTTGTGATTATGAGAATCTTGAGGTTAATCAGGAGTTTGGTTTTGCCGGAAGGGATGATTTCTGTTTTGTTGAGGACTCTGAGATTGTTTCTTATGAGGATATGGTGGATGAGGTTTATCTGTATAAGTGGAACAGGAAGTATCCTTCTGATGTGAAGTTTCCTAAGGACATGCTTAATGAGTTTAAGCTGGAGGGTTCTACTGATTTTGAGGGTAATTCTCATGAGAAAATTACTGAAGAAAGATATGTAAGAAAGAAATAAGGAAAAATACATGCGTAATATAAGGTTAGAAGTGCTAAGGAGAGTAACCGCATTTTTACTGGTGTTCTTTATTGCAGGAAGCGGATTTGGGTTAAGCGGATGCTCTTCTAAGAAGGATAATCAGGCTGGTACTGTGGGGAGTGCTGAGGTTCAGAGTACGGCTGTTGCAGATGATATGGCATCTTTAGTATATCAGGGTGAACCGTATGTTGTAATTAATGATAATAACCCAGCGTTTAATGATGCTGACTTCACGACTATATCATTTGAGAGTTACGGAGAACTGGATGAACTTGGAAGATGTACGACTGCATTTGCTAATATAGGTAAAGACATTATGCCTACTGAGAAACGTGGTGCAATTGGTGAAGTAAAACCTACGGGATGGCAGACAGCGAAATACGATAGTGTTGATGGCAAATATCTGTATAACAGATGTCATCTGATTGGATATCAGCTTACTGGTGAGAATGCCAATGAAAAGAATCTGATTACAGGAACAAGATATCTTAATGTTGATGGTATGCTGCCTTTTGAAAATATGGTGGCGGATTACATAAAGGAAACTAATAATCATGTTTTGTACCGCGTAACACCTGTATTTTCTGGCGATAATCTTGTTGCCAGCGGTGTGCAGATGGAGGCTGAGTCAGTTGAGGATAATGGCGATGGAATTCTTTTCAATGTGTATTGTTTTAATGCACAGCCGGGAATTGCTATTGATTATGCAACAGGTGACAGCCATCAGGACGATTCAATAGTTGCAGATGCTTCAAAGTCAACAACTGCAGCCGAAGCAAATGTGCAGACATATGTACTTAATACGAATACTAAGAAGTTCCACAAAGAATCCTGCAACAGTGCAAAGAGCATGGATGCTTCCAATAAAAAGATTTATACAGGAAGCAGGCAGGAGATTATAGATATGGGATATGAAGCTTGTGGAGTTTGCAAGCCGTAAAATAGTTATTTGAATTGAATTAAATTTAATAATATGGTAAGATTCTGACAGAGAAACCGGACAATATAATAGTTAGCTTGTTTATACATGGAAAGGAATTTTTATGAGAAAAATCAAACTAATACTGTTATTTTGCACTGTTTTTCTGTCAGTTTTGTTATTAACAGGTGATAAAGACAGGATACAGGCAGATGATGACGACAGTAATTTTACTAATTTAGTGGTATTTGCCAGATTTGCAGGTGAAACCGAATTTATAAATGATGTATATGAAGGCAGTTCTGTTAGAAAAATAACAGATAATTCATATAATGCAGGTTCATATAGTGTAGGCGATTATTACAGATGTGTATCAGATAACAAATTAAGAATGAGAAGTGTATATCTATATGATAATGGCGGCTCAATTGTGCTTTCACATCCTCGTGGGTATTATGCAGAGTACAGCGATATTAATACTATTGGTTATAAAGATGCTTCGGAGCGTGCAAGCAGAATGTATGAGCTTAGGCAGGAGTGGTCAGAAGCTGTTAATAATGCCATATCATCTGGTAATAAAATTTCTGATTATAATAATACTGTATACTATGACTTTGGTGTGCTTGATAAAGATAACAATGGTACTATTGATTCAATTACAATTATTTATAAGAATAATGGGGCAGGTAATATATCAGTAAGCTGGTCATCACCATTGTGGAATTATACAGATTATGTTAATAATATTTCTGTTAATACCGGCAAAAAAACTATTAATAGTTACAAATATGTCCAGATAACCAATTCGTATTGTAAGCCTGATGGTGATACTAACGGATATTTATTTAAGGATGAGGATGACCGTGTATTTGTATCAATTGCAACAGCAGTACATGAAATGGGACATATTATGGGGCTGAAGGATTTATATAACTCAAAGAATGCGTCACCGGTGTATTTCATGTCAGTTATGGCAAAGCATATATCTCCAGTTCCACAGTTTATGTCTCTTAAGGAGAAAGAAGTATTAGGCTGGGCTGATGAGAATGATATTAAGACGATTTTGTCCGAAGGAGAATATAGTCTTAAAGCATTAGGAACTTCAGGTACGGATAATATTACAGGATATAAGATGGATATTCCGGAAAAGGGTAAGACATTGTATCTTGAGTACAGAAATTTTGAGGATAATGGTAACAAATATGATTCTCAATATAAGCATATGTTCAAGATTAATGGAAACAGAGTGGATAAAATTCCATTAAAATCAGGGCTGGTATGTTATCTTATAGACAGTGACACTAAGTTTCCAAGTAATATGTATTTTTCATCACCTAAATGGAATTATGAAGTTCTTGGTGGACAGTATAACACAAAGGCAGATGCTGCATTAGGAATAGGTGAAGATATATGGATTTACGGAGATATTTATATCAGTGTCAATTCAATCGAGAATAATATACTCACATTTGAAATAAAGGGTGGCATTCCAAAGCATATTCATAGTGGCGGAGAGGCAACATGCGTCAATCGTGCAGTGTGTGAAGTATGTCATGAGGAATATGGTGAATTAAATAAGGATAATCATAAGTTACAGCATGTAGAAGCTAAAGCAGCTACAGTGACTCAGGAAGGTAATATTGAATATTATCACTGCTCTTTATGTTTAAAATACTTTGCAGATTCAAATGCATCAAAGCAGATAGACAAAGATAGTGTTGTTACATCGAAACTGGCACCAGAAATAATTGCTGGTGATAAATGTATAATTGATAAGAATTCCGATAAGGCAATTACATTTAAGTCTAATGCAGCATTTTCAGATTTTGTAAAAGTAGAACTTGATGGCAGAGAGCTTGTAAAAGACAAGGATTATACGGTAAAAGCAGGAAGTATTATTGTAACACTTAATCCAGATTTAATAAAAAAATTATCGACGGGTGAGCATGTTATAGGTATTGCTTCATCGAGTGGAACAGCGAGTGCACATTTTACTGTTAAAGAACCGGAGACAGAGAGCATTAAAGAGACAGAAACAGAGACAGAGAGTATTAAAGAATCTGAAACAGAGACCATCAGTAAGATAGAATCAGAAACAACAAGCCAGTATACATTTGATGAAAATGAAACAAATGCATCATCAATTAACACTGGGGACAGAAATCATGGGAAATTATGGCTTGTAATAGCAATTATTGCGTTAGCTGGATGTATTGCAGCAGCAGTTATGTATGTTGTTTCAAAACGAAAGTAATAAAAACTGAATAGCAACTGATAATACAAAACAGGAGTAGGTCAATAGCTTAACTCCTGTTTTGTGTTATAAAATATAGTTATTATTCAGTAAATGTTCCAACCAATTTAACAAGCATAGCAACGGTCATATCCATGCCTTCAACAGTAATATGTTCATAGGGACCGTGGTATGCGTGTCCTCCAGTTCCAAGGTTAGGGCATGGAAGTCCTTTGAAGCTTAACTGACAGCCGTCTGTTCCCCCTCGGATAGGAAGAATAAGCGGTGTTATATCAGCCAGTTCACAGGCTTTCTTTGCATTTTCAATAAGATTCATGCAGCCCGCAATGATTTCGGACATATTCTTATACTGGTCTTTAATGGTGAGCGTAACAGTTCCCTTACCCCATTTTTCATTCATATTCTTTTCGATTAATCGCAGAGTATTTTTCTTTGCTTCAAATAAATTCTTATCATGGTCTCTTACTATATAATTAAGCGAAGCCTCACTGACATCGCCAGACATGCTGACAAGATGGTAGAAGCCCTCGTAATCTTCTGTGCCGCGAGGGGTTTCCATAGCAGGAAGTGCATTGTTAATCTCCATTGCAACAAGACTGGCATTAATCATGGTGTCTTTGGCAGAACCTGGGTGTACATTGAAGCCTTTAATATGAAAATCCGCTTTGCATGCGTTGAAGTTTTCGTACTGAATCTCGCCTTCTGTGTCGCCGTCAATTGTGTAGGCGTATTTGGCACCGAACTGTTCTATGTTAAAATGTTCAGCTCCCATTCCGATTTCTTCATCAGGTGTGAATGCAATACATATTGTTCCATGAGGTATATTGCCTTTCTGCAAATGTTCTATCATAGTAAGGATTTCAGCAATACCTGCTTTGTCATCAGCACCAAGTATAGTGCTTCCGTCTGATGTGATAAGTGTACGACCCTTAAGAGTGCCAAGATGAGGAAAATCATGCACAGACAAGGTTATTCCCGCAGGAAGTGTGAGTGATACACCATTAAAGTTTTCTGTTATTACTGGTGTAATATCGTGATTGCAATAATCGGACACGGTATCCATATGTGCAATAAATCCGATAGCAGGCACATTTTCATAACCTTTGGTTGCCGGAAGTTTACCATACAGGTAACACATATCGTCAAGTACAATGTCCGATAAGTTCAATCCTTCCATCTCATTTTTAAGAAATCTGGCTAACTCAAACTGGCATGCAGATGAGGGCGTGTTCTCGCTGTTTTCATCACTTGGTGTACGGAAAGTGACATATTTTAATAATCTTTCATATGCTTTCATGGTAATTCTCCAATCTGTGGATTGCTATTCATATATTAACATATTCTGGTGGAAATATACGGATTATGCGAAAAAAATAAAAGATTATCAATATATAAAATAAACTCCATTCAATGGGACGGAGAAGAATATAAGGATAATGGTATACTTTGCAGAAATGCAGTTGCAAAAGGTAATAAGGTGGTAAATGATTATACAGCTTTGTATGGAGGAGATGCATATCTTCCTGCCAATAATCTGGCTTATAAATATGTTGCTTAATTAATAATCACCCAGCAGCGGTTACATTTGGAGCATTAACAGTTCTGATAGTAATTTCCTGCGTGGTAGTATTTCTTGTATTCTTAAAAAGAAGACAGATGAATAAATACGAAAAGTATTAACATACAGACACCAGCACGTTAAGGTTAAATGTGCTGGTGTTTTCTATATCATATGTATTTATCATTCTTTGATGAGATGTTTACCAGTCCAAAAGACAGTGCAAAAAGTATAATAACGAAGGCCACGAAATATAGACCTCCCATTGTATTTTCCATGGAAGCTATAAAATCATATGAGCCATGTAATAGAACTGGTAACACAACACTGAATATTCTGAATATCTTGGAGCTAAATTTTTTTCCACGATTATACTGTTTTCTTGCGAGACCATAGAATACACCCATAAATACACCAAAACAGGCATGTCCTGGAATTGCTGTAATTGCTCTTACAATAGCAGTTGAAAAACCATATGATAAAACATAGTTGATATTTTCCCAAAGGGCAAATCCGAGAGAAACAAATACTGCATATACAACACCGTCATACTGACAGTTAAATTCTGGATTATTCCATGTCCGTTTTTTTAAGAAGAAATACTTTGAGCTTTCTTCGGCTATGGCAACAATAACAAAATAAAGAATTATCTGATACAGCAATTTATTTCCGGGAACAAAGCATGATAAAATCCATTCCCCTATTTTTTCCTCAATTAGGGCAATAATGGTGGATAGAATTCCCGCAATAACTAGCTGTCTTAAAAGGTAGCCGCTTTCCTTTTCCATTCTGTCTGCTCTGTATACTTTAATCATAAGGAATACCGCAGGGATAACTGCCGCTAATATTAATATCCAGTTATACATCATTATGGGTTCCAATATAAAATAAAACATATATCTGCTTGCTCCTTATTGTGCTTTTTATTTCTATTTTATAATTATATATCTCATATATTCTGATAACAAGCTGCTTTATAATATATTAATAAATGGAAGTGCGAAATCATTGCAGTCGGTTAGATGCTATGAAAAACAGAAATATATTTCTTGCTGATGGCAAAAGTATGATTAAAATGTAAAGAAAGAATAAGGCAGGTACAAGGAGGAGCTGCATGAATGATGATTATCATGTAATAAAAAGACTATTGATTGAAACAATGCATGCTTAAACTAAAAAGATATGCATCGTGCAGCATAAATAACATTAGATAAAATACAGGTATTGATTTAAGTTCTTACTTTGCGCATGATATCGAAACTTATAGAAATTAAGAAAAAACGGTATGAAATAATTCCAGAATATAAGCGAATCTATTCGCTAGATATAGCAATAGATTTAAAGACATTAGATTTTCATGATAGGAGTTATTTATTAACAGATGAGCAGATATTTTAGTATGACATGATATTTAAAAACGATAATATCCTTTTGTGAAGAAAGTTTCATAGAAGCTGAGCAAATTTTCAATAAAGTTGTGAAATTTGATTTTCATAATAGTTCATCTCCTTTCTTACAACGACATTGTATAACACGAAAAAGCATAATACATGCCAAAACAAAAAAATAAATAGACAAAAATTGCAAGATGGAGAGTGTATATTTGGATATGATGAGTCAATAGTCTATAAAAGGATATAAAGTTATTATTAAAAATTAAAACTATTTGGTAGACTATGCATATTACATCGGATAAAAACGATGAGTAAAGAAGATTGCATAAAAGCTAAGTAACTTATTAATAAAATTATGTAATTTGATTTTCATAGAATTTCATCTCCTTTCTGATTATGTTTTTGTTATAGAATATAAAAAGGAAAAATACTTGCCAAAATAAAGAAATAAGTAGTCAAAAGTTGCTTAAAGATTTTTTATATAAAAACTAAGAAAATAAATATTTTAACAGAAATACATTAGATTATTTAGGAAAATAATCAGCAGCAAATATGAGAATAGTTATGTTGTGATAAAAGTAGAAAAAAGCTCTGTGTGCAATGCACATGAGATTTTTTCTACTTTTTTAATTGAAATGTAAAAATTTCAGATTACTTGTATATGTGAATTATTACAGTCGTATCATTTAGTGCATATTTTATTCAATATATTTTATTTAAAATTCTGAATAAATGATATGTATATACCTTATCAAAGAAATAAATGGAAAGGAAGTAGGTATTTATGTTGTTAAAAGAAAAAACAAAACGAAGTCTTGAAACCATGCGTTTGCACGAAAGAATAAACTATGGATATAAAATAGTTATCACAATGATGCTGACATCCGGATTAATTTCTATGATAGTAATAGGGATTCTATTTGCAAATATGTTTAACTATGTTAAAAAAGTTAATGTGGCTGATACGGCAGTGAAAATATGTAGAATTGATGTGAATGCGGCTGCCCGGAACATAAGGGAAATGGCATTAAATGATGATTCTTCATCTTATGCTGGTTACAAGGAGACTGTAGAAAAGCTACTAGGTGAGGTCAAGGACGAATTGCTAGTTATGCAAGACACAGGGGTTGTTTCTGATGATCTTTTTAACGAATATTCATCAGCACTAACAGATTGGGGAAACAAGGGATTTGATATAATAAAACAAATTGAAAAGGGACAAGATAAAGACGCTGTTGAAGACATACTTGGTGAATGTACGCCATCGTTAAATAAATTGGTGAGTATTGCACAGAAAATAGATTTACTGACAGGTGAACAGAGCGTTAAGGCAGTAAGAAAAACGCTGATATCAGCTTTTGTGGGATTTGTGGTTATTATTGTATGTCTTATTATTGCAGTTATTTTATCACGAAAAACAGGAAAAAAGATTCTTACAACTATTTTAGAACCACTGCATGAAATCGAAAATGCAGCCAAGGAACTAACTGAGGGAAATTTGCACAGTACATTGGAGTATAAGTCAGAGGATGAAATTGGTCGACTTGCTCAGAGTATGCGTGAGTCAATATATATTTTGGGTTCATATGTAGATGATATTGACCGTGCCATGAAACTGTTTTCAGATGGTAATTTTGATGTAAAACCAGAGGTTGAATGGAAAGGCGATTTTATTGGTATTTTAAATTCATTTTTAGCATTTGAGAAAAGTATGTCAAGTACGGTAAAAGGTATACGGCATGTATCGGAGGAAGTGTCTAGTGGAGCAGAGCAGGTGTCAATGAGCTCAAATGAATTGGCAGAAGGAGCAACAAATCAGGCAGCTGTTGTTGAAGAACTTACTGCGACTGTTTCAAATGTTTCTGAACAAGTTGAAAAGAATTCAAAGACGACAAAAGAAATAAGTAAAAGGGTTGAAAAATTAGGGGATAATATTCTAGAAAGTAACAGCAAAATGCATGAAATGGTCAACTCAATGAATGAAATCAGCAAGGCCTCAAAGGAGATTGATAAAATTATTACAACAATCAATGAAATTGCAAGTCAGACAAACTTATTAGCCTTGAATGCATCTATTGAGGCTGCAAGAGCTGGGGAAGCAGGAAAAGGATTTGCAGTTGTAGCAAATCAAGTTAATATTTTAGCTGACCAGAGTGCTCAGGCAGCGAGAGAATCATCAGCACTGATTGCCACCTCCGTGGAAGCAGTGGAAAATGGGATGGTTGTAGCAGAAGATACGGCAAAACAGCTTGAAGAAGTGGCAGGTGAGTCAAAAATAATTACAGATGAAGTGATGAGAATTGCGGACACATTAGAAACACAGACAGAGGAAATATTACAGATTAATGAGGGCATAGAACAGATTAATGATGTGGTTCAGTCTAATTCAGCAACGTCCGAGGAATGTGCAGCAGCAAGTCAGGAGATGAGCAGTGAGGCAGAAAATTTGAATGAAATGATTCAAAAATTTAAGGTTGCTGAGTTTAATGAATAAAATTATCTTAATATGAATGGGATTCTTATTGCTGGAAACGGTTATGATATGCTTAAAGCATACTATGCTATATTGAGAGCATTGTATAAGTATTCATGATATATAGATAAATATAACAGACTAAAAAGAGAGGCGTTATTTTGATAACGTCTCTTTTTGTGATTTATTAAAACAGTATAAATTAATAAAAATGGGAATTGAAAATCTTTCAAAAACGCTGTGGGATTGATATTTTTTATGGGGAATTATCTCTTGGTTACCTGAAATAATAGATGTATATGTGTTTGATTTCATGCCAAAAGAGAATAAAAACTAGACAATAATTGCATATATGGCATGTTATAAATGTCAGAATTTTATATAAAGTAAGCAGTATCATTTTGTGCATACTTTGTATAATTTATGAAATTGTCTTTTACATATATTTGTTATATCTTTGATATAACAAAATTGTGGGAATAAAATAATTGGTATTTTGAAAGGAGAAGTTTCACATGGAAGAAAAGAGGTACCTGAAATGGTATAACAAGGTGGGGTATGGATCAGGAGATTTTGCAGGAAATGTTGTGTATGCATTTCTCTCATCATTTGTAATGCTGTATCTGACAAATACGGTAGGTTTAAATCCGGGTATTATCGGAACGCTGATTATGGTATCAAAGCTGTTTGATGGAATCAGCGATATGTTCTTTGGAACTATGATTGATAAAACAAAAAGTAGACTTGGAAAAGCTAGACCATGGATGTTATATGCGTATATAGGTTGTGCCGTAACACTCGTTGCAAACTTTGCGATTCCAGACAGTCTTGGGACAACTGCACAGTACATATGGTTCTTTATAGCATATACATTGTTAAATGCAGTATTTTTCACTGCAAACAATATAGCATATGCATCATTAGTTACTTTTTGTACAAAAAACAGCAGGGAACGTGTAGAGATGGGATCATGGCGATTTATCTTTGCATTTTCGACAAGCTTACTTATTCAGTCTGTTACAGTACAGTTTGTAAGAGCAGCAGGCGGTGGGGCAGCAGCATGGAGAATGGTTGCCGTTGTATATGCCATTATTGGATTGATTGTAAATACAATTTCAGTTTTTTCAATTAAGGAGCTTCCAGAAGAAGAATTAAAAGCGGGGAAGGATCACACAGAAGAAAAGTATGGACTAATAGAGGCTGCAAAACTTTTATTTTCTAATAAATATTATCTTATGATTTGTGCAACTTATATTTGTCAGCAGATTTATTCAGCTATGTTAAATATGGGCATTTATTATATGATTTATATTTTGAAAAATGAAAATCTGTATTCCGTATTTTCATGGGCAATTAATATCCCTGTTATTATCGCAATGTGCATCACTCCTATGCTGGTGGAAAAAATGAAAGGTTTATATCGAATGAACTTTGCAGGATATGTTCTTGGAACAGTGGGACGTGTCGGAGTCATCTTTGCAGGTTATATGGGAAGCGTTCCACTTATGCTTGCATTTACAGCGATTGCAGCACTTGGAATGGCACCGTGGCAGGGTGATATGGGAGCAGTTGTTGCAAGCTGTTCAGAATATACTTATCTTACAAAGCATAAACACATTGATGGAACTATGTATTCATGCACATCTTTTGGTACGAAAATCGGAGGAGGAATCGGAGTTGCATTATGTGGATGGTTGCTTGATGTAAGTGGATTTGTTAAGGAAGCAGCGGTGCAACCTGCCTCTTGCTTAAATATGCTTCATATTATGTATTTATGGATTCCTATGGTATTGTCATTAATAATTACATTCATCATGTCAAGAATGAATGTTGAAGATGCAAACGAAAAACTTAAAAAACAGTTGGAGGAATGTTGATATGGAATATAAAGGAATGAAAGGATTGATACTTACCTGTAAGCATCACGACGGCTTTTGCCTCTGACCAAGCAAGTATACAGAGCACAGCATTAAAAACTCACCTTATAAGAATGAGAAAGGTGATATTGTGCGTGAAACAGCAGAGGCGTGTAAGGAATATGGTCTGAAGTTTGGTGCCTATCTCTAACCATGGGACAGAAATTATGGGCTATATGGAAAGTGAGGAAAAATATGAATGCTGATATGAAATGGCTGGACAATCCAGAAGTGTTTAAAGTAAATCAATTGGAACCACATAGTGATCATTGCTATTATCTGGATTATTCAGACATAAAAAAAGAAAAGAATCCATTATTACAGTCATTAAATGGTCAATGGGAGTTTGCTTACAGCAAAAATGTGATGGAAAGACCTGTTGATTTTTATAAAGATACATTTGATACATCAGAATTTGATAAAATTATGGTTCCAGGACATATTGAACTGGCTGGATATGATAAAATCCGTTATATCAACACTATGTATCCATGGGAAGGAAAAGAGTACCACAGAGGAGCCTATAGTATGGAGGCAACTGGAGCAGAAAAAGGAATGTTTTCAGAGGCAGAGTACAATCCGGTGGGTTCTTATATAAAATACTTTGATTTGCAAAAAAGCATGTGTGGAAAGAGAATCCATATCTGCTTTGAAGGTGTAGAAGAAGCTATGTATCTTTGGCTTAATGGTCAGTTTATAGGTTATGCCGAGGACAGCTTCACACCTTCTGAGTTTGATTTGACACCATATATTAGGGAAAAGGGGAATGTACTGGCAGTACAGGTACATAAGATGAGTACTGCAGCATTTTTAGAGGATCAAGACTTTTTCAGATTCTTTGGAATTTTCAGAAATGTTACTTTGAAGGCAATACCAGATGTTCATTTGGAGGATGTTTGGTTCAAACCAGTATTAAACCGTGATAATGTAAGCGGAAGTATAACTGTAAACATGAAGGTGTCCGCCATTGATGGTCAGAATGTAACTGCAGGCTTTATTTTAAAAGACAGGGAAGAAAATGTATTAGTAGAGAAATCCATACAGCTAAATAAAGATAATGACTATTTAGAAGGTACGATATGTGTTGATTTAGAAAATGTTAAACTGTGGGATAATCATAACCCATATTTGTATCATGCTTATGTTGAACTTAAAGCTGAGGATGGTTCCTTGGCAGAGGTAATCCCTTATGATATCGGTTTTAGACGAATAGAGATTATAAATAAAATAATTTATTTAAATGGAAAACGCCTTATTATTACAGGTGTAAACCGTCATGAGTGGAATGCAAAAACAGGAAGATGCATTGGTATAGAAGATATGAAAGCAGATATATCCTGTTTGTTAAGGAATAATATTAATTCTGTGCGTACTTGCCACTATCCTGATCAGATACCATGGTACTATATGTGCGACAATGCAGGTATTTATGTGATGGCAGAAACAAATCTGGAAAGCCATGGTTCGTTCCAGAAGTTAGGTGCAATTGAACCATCATGTAATGTACCAGGATCTTTTCCACAGTGGAAGGGTGCCGTAATTGATCGGGCAAAAAATAATTTTGAAACTTTTAAAAATCATACATCCATCCTTTTCTGGTCATTAGGAAATGAATCATATGCAGGTGACGACATAGAGGCAATGAATGTTTATTTTGCTGAAAAGCAGGATGGAAGATTAGTTCATTATGAGAGTGCTTATTATAATAGGACATACGAGGATACAATTTCTGATTTAGAGACCAGAATGTATGCGAAGCCAGAGGATGTAGAGAAATATTTGAATAACAGTCCGAAGAAACCATATATTTTATGTGAATTCATGCATGATATGGGAAATTCCATGGGAGGACTTGGCTCGTATATGAAACTGATTGACAAATATGATATGTATCATGGTGGATTTATATGGGACTATATTGACCAGGCAATTATGGTAAAGGATCCAGTGACAGGAAAAGATGTTTTACGATATGGCGGAGATTTTGACGATAAACCAGCAGACTATGAATTCTCAGCAAATGGAATTGTATTTGCTGACAGGAAAGAAAAACCAGCGATGCAGGAAGTGAGGTACTACTATGGCTTATACAGATAAATTAAGAGTTGTCTATGGTGACTATACACTTGGTGTACATGGAGAAGGATATGATTATATTTTTTCTTATGCACAGGGTGGATTGGAATCTATCGTTAAAAATGGCTATGAGTGGCTGTATCGTTGTCCTAAACCTACTTTCTGGAGAGCATTGACAGATAATGACAGAGGAAGCAGGTTCCACATTAAAAGCGGTAGCTGGCTTTCAGCAGATATGTTTATTGACTGTAAAGAAGTTCAGGTTATCATGGATGGTAAGGAACAAAAACCTTATGCACCAGATAATAATAGCTATGGTTGTGATGTTTATGCTGATGAAATTGTCGTAAAATATACATATGAGACCATAACAATTCCAGCGACAACTGTACTTGTAAGCTATACGGTTGACGTATCCGGAAAGATCCGTGTGGATGTACATTATAATGGGGTACAGGGACTTCCAGAATTTCCTGTATTTGGAATGAGGTTTATTATGCCAACTCTGGCAGATAAATATTTATATAAGGGACTGTCTGGGGAAACATATCCTGATAGAAAGGCAGGAGCCAAAGAAGGAATCTATGAGATTAATGACTTGAGTCTTACACAATATCTTGTTCCACAGGAATGTGGTATGAGAATGGATACAGAGTGGCTTGAAGTTACAAGACATACAACGCTTGATAACAGCAGGACAGACAGTTCATCTCAAATCTTACGCATTGAAAAAAATGACAAAAATTTTGCGTTTTCTTGTCTGCCTTATACGGCATCGGAGATTGAAAATGCCCTCCATCATGAAGAACTGCCACCAGCAAGAAGAACTGTTTTATGTGTATATGGTGCAGTAAGAGGTGTTGGAGGCATTGACAGCTGGGGAACTGATGTAGAAGAAGAATATCATATCAGTGCAGAAGATGATAAGGATTATTCCTTTAGCATATGTTAATCGCGGGATGAGAATATGAAGTTTAAGATTACCAAAGACTGGGTAAAGAATTTTTTTGTGATAACTATATTAATGGTGGTTACATTGGGACCTACAGTGGATTTGGTTGGTCGAATAATTAAAACAAGAAGGATAGTGGAGAAACAGGGATTATAAATAAAAGGAGTTGCTTGTAAGTGTTATTGGTATATGAAAATAAAAATACGGGATTATCATCCGAGTGGAAAGAACCAGTACATGTGCCGCCGCATCTGCATGAAGCAATAGAAGTTGTGTATGTAACGGATGGAGAAGTAGAACTTGGAGTGGGGCCTGAATTGTTCCATATGGATGAAGGGGATTTTGCAATAATATTCCCTAACGTAATACATCATTATCAAGTTTTTGGGCAAAAGAAGAATAAGGTAATATATTTATATCTTGATCCAAAACTATTTCCCTCATACTATAAAGAACTTCAGAATTACAGTCCTGAAAATCCAGTTGTGAAAAAAAGAAAAGTGCATCCGGATGTAGTAAATGCTATAAAATATTTGGCAGAAATAACAGATGGCAATCCAATGCTGATAAAGGCATATGCACAGATGATTTTAGCATATGTTTTCACAACAATGCCACTGATTGATAAAAGTGCAGTAGGAAGAGATGATCTGATTTACAATGCGGTGGAATATGTAGCCAAAAATTTTAGAGAAAACATCAGCCTTGAAAAAATGGCATATGAATTATGTGTAAGCAAATATGTATTATCAAGAATGTTTGCGAAGACATTTCATTGTAATTTTAGTAAATATGTGAATGGAGTCCGGTTAAATTATGCAGTTGCAGAACTTGAAAACTCGATGGATTCTATAACAAACATATGTCTTGATTGCGGATTTGAAAGTCAAAGAACTTTTAACCGTGTATTTAAGGACAGATATAAAATTACACCTAGAGAATATAGAAAAAGGATGGAACATGATAAATAATATTTTATATGTTGATGGCCAAATTCCCCACAAATAATATGCATATTATTAGAAAAAGCAGAGAATCTATATTCTCTGCTTTTAGTTATATGTTTTTTCTGTATTCAGATGGTGATAAACCTTTTAACTTTTGAAATATTCGGCTGAAATACAGAGGGTTTTCATAGCCCACAATCCTGGCAATTTCGTTAATGTTATATTGAGGATTCTGCAGAAGTGCTTCTGCATTGTATATTCTTTTACGCATAATAAATTGTTTAGGTGTAATACCAGTATATAAGCGGAAATTACGAATGAACCAGCTTGTACTTATATTATTTTGCTCTGCATAGCTATCAATATTAATTGGTTCATTATAATGTTCACTAAAGTATGAAACAGCATTGTCTATTTCATCAGCTTTATGTGTATTATCATGAGATACAGAAGATAAAAAATGCCGATGTAGTCTTATAAAAATTTGTCGTAGATACATTTCTAGCATTTCAGGATATCCATTCTGACACATCTGCAGTTCTTTGATCATTTCACGAAACAGAATCTGATATTCAGATCCAGAACCACAGTAGAAAACTCTTTTGTCATCAGTTAATCCATAGGAACGAAGAAGATTGGTAACATTATTCCCAGTGAAATGTACCCAGTAAACTTCTACATTGTCTTTCGCATAATATTCATATTTTTGAGGTTCTTTAGGTCTGTATAATACCATATGACCAGCATGAACGATGGTTTCATCTGAATCATTATTAAAATGGAAGTGGGCTTTTCCAGATGCGATAAAAAGTAATTGGAAATCCAGTCTGCCACGCGGACGCCATGTAGGAAGTTTTGGCTTAGTATATAGCTTATAGGTACCACACATGGTTATAATTAGTTCCTTTGATTTATCTTTCCTGTCAATAGTGGAATTGTTCAAGTATGCGTTATTGGTATACATATAAAGCCCCCTTTACGTGTAATTAAAAATAATATGCATATATACTGTTGTAAATATAAGAAATTATTAAATATACAATGTGATTTTATCATTTTATGCATATAATGTCTATTTACTTTAATAAAACAAATCATAAATGAAACAAACTAATGTAATGTTATAAATTATTTGAATTATAGGCTTTAAATGGAAAAGCATAATGGATTAGGAAAATAAAAATTGTGCTTAACTGGGATGACTAATAATATTGTTTTGTGCATAATCTGTACAATTTATGATATGGATTTTTTGGGCTATTTTTTGTATATTATGTATAACAAGAATGCAAGGTGATTTTACGGATAATAAAGAATAACAATAGGATTAATTTCTATTAGTAAGTATAATTAGATATGATCGGCTGATAAAAATTATTCGTTATTATATATTATCCGATAAATGTTGATTTAAGTGGGGTGATTGAGATGCAGACAGATATATTGATACAAAGTTTCCTAGATGGCGTATATGATGAGAGACTTTTAGATGTGTATGCTGATGAGACGAAAATTTATTATCAAAGAGAACGCTATATCAATGCAATAAAGAAATTCGAGCAGTGCTATAAGCCGGGAGATGTGGAAATATTCAGTGCTCCGGGAAGAACTGAGATTTGTGGTAACCATACAGATCATCAGAACGGAGAGGTTTTGGCAGCCTCAGTTAATCTTGATACTATTGGGATCGTTAAAAAGACGGATGATAATGTAATCAGATTGGTTTCTGATAACTATGATGAAATCATTATCCGGCTTGATGATGTATCTGTAAAGGAAAAAGAAAAGGAAACAACAAAGGCTTTGATAAAAGGTGTGGTTTCTGGATTTCTTGAGAGAAAATATGCAGTTGGAGGTTTTCAGGCATATATAACAAGTGATGTGCTGATTGGTGCGGGACTTTCATCTTCGGCAGCATTTGAAACTTTGATTGGGACAATTTTATCAGGACTTTATAATTGTGGAACAGTTTCAGCAACAGAGATAGCCATTATTGGACAGTATGCTGAAAATGTTTATTTCGGAAAGCCTTGTGGTCTGATGGATCAGATGGCAAGTTCAATTGGTAATCTTGTACATATTGATTTTGCCAACCCAGAATACCCATATGTAGAAAAAATTGATTTTGATATGGAAAAGTATGGTTATAGGTTATGTATTACAGATACAAAAGGTTCACATGCTGATTTAACAGACGAATATGCAGCAATTCCAAAGGAAATGAAACTGGTTGCAAAATATTTTGGAAAAGAAGTGTTGCGCGACATATCTATAAATGATGTATTGGATAATATTACTGATTTAAGAAAAAAATTTGGAGACAGATGTGTCCTTAGGGCATTGCATTTTATCTATGAAAATAAAAGAGTACAAAAAGAAGTAAGTGCATTGAAAGCAGGAAATATAGGAGCATTTCTAGATGATGTGAAAGCGTCAGGCAATTCTTCTTTTAAATATCTGCAGAATGTTTACTCAAATCAGGATATAAAAAATCAGAATGTATCTTTGGCATTATTTGTAAGCGAAATGTTTTTGGGACAAAATGGTGTATGCAGGGTACATGGAGGAGGTTTTGCTGGAACCATACAGGCGTTTGTGAAGAATGGATATGTGGAGAATTACAAATACGAAATGGATAAAATATTTGGTAAAGATTCTTGTAAAGATTTGAGAATAAGAAAATATGGTGGCATAAAAGTGTTATGAAATAGAAAGAAGGTATTATTATGAGAATCTTGGTTTTAGGCGGGGCTGGTTATATTGGTTCACACACAGTATATGAGCTGGTTGATGCAGGTTATGAAGTAATTGTAGTTGATAATTTGCTTACAGGGTTTAAAGAGGCAGTACATCCTCAGGCAAAGTTTTATGAAGGAGACATAAGGGACAAGATATTCCTTGATAATATTTTATCAAAAGAAAAGATAGATGGTGTTATTCATTTCGCTGCCAGCTCACAAGTTGGAGAGAGTATGAAAAATCCACTGAAATACTATAATAATAATTTATGTGGAACAGAAGTGTTGCTTGAAAGTATGGTTGAGCATGGCATTGATAAGATTGTATTTTCATCAACCGCAGCTACATATGGAGAGCCAGAAAGTATACCTATTTTGGAAACGGATCGTACACTTCCAACAAACTGTTATGGTGAAACAAAGTTGTCAATGGAAAAAATGTTTAAATGGACATCTAAGGCGTATAACTTACGATATGTTTCACTTCGGTATTTTAACGCTTGTGGAGCACACCCGAATGGAAAAATCGGAGAGGCACATAATCCAGAAACACATTTGATACCGCTTGTTTTGCAGGTTCCGAACGGAAAGAGAGAATACATATCTGTATTTGGAAATGATTATGACACAAAGGATGGAACCTGTGTAAGAGATTATATCCATGTAAATGATTTAGCTCAGGCACATATCCTGGCAATGGAATACCTCTTAAAAGGTGGAGAAAGCAATATTTTTAATCTTGGTAATGGTGTAGGTTTTACAGTAAAAGAAGTTATTGAGACAGCAAGAAAGGTAACAAATCATACAATTCCTATAAGAGAAGAAGAAAGAAGAACTGGTGATCCTTCAGTGTTGATAGCATCCAGTGAAAAGGCAAGGAAAGTGCTTGGGTGGAAACCGCAGTATGCAGATCTTGAGACGATTATTTCAACAGCATGGAAATGGCATGTAAATCATCCGGACGGATACTAGGAGGTATAACATGAATGAACTTATTTCAGAATTAGTAGGTTACGGTATTGAAAAAGGATTGGTTGAGGAAGACGATAAAATTTATGTGATTAACAGACTTTTAGAGTTGTTTAGACTTGACAGTTATACTCAGACGGATAAAGCAATCAGACAGTTATCAGAAATTCTATCTGATATGACTGATTATGCAGCGGAGCATGGATTGATACCTGAAAATACAAATGTATACAGGGATTTATTTGATACTAAAATTATGGGGATTTTAACACCTGCACCCTCTGTGGTCAGAGCAAAATTTACAGATTTGTATGTCAAAAATCCAAAAAAAGCAACCGATTTCTATTATCAGTTCAGTCAGGATACAAATTATATACGTAAGGACAGAGTTGCAAGAGATAAAAAATGGAAAGCAGACACACAGTATGGCAAGATAGATATTACAATTAATCTTTCTAAACCAGAAAAAGATCCACGGGACATAGCGAGAGCAGCAACTCAAGCAAAGAATGATTATCCTAAATGTTTGTTATGTGCAGAAAATGAGGGATATGCAGGAACACTCTCACATCCGGCAAGGCAAAATCATAGAATTATTCCACTAAAGCTAGATGGACAAGATTATTACATGCAGTATTCGCCTTATGTGTATTATAACGAGCACTGTATTGTGTTTAATGCAAAACATACACCGATGAAGATTGATGAAGCTGTTTTTGTAAAGTTATTGGATTTTGTAAGACAGTTTCCACATTATACATTAGGCTCAAATGCGGATTTGCCGATAGTAGGAGGTTCAATTCTTAGCCATGATCATTTTCAGGGTGGAGCATATACTTTTGCTATGGCAGAAGCTCCATATGAGTATATGTTTGAGATTGCAGGATTTGAAGATGTGACAGCGGGGTGTGTTAAGTGGCCACTGTCAGTCATAAGATTGCAGGGAAGCAGCATTGGAAGACTTGCAAAAGTGTCTGACTATATTTTGCAAAAGTGGCGTGGGTATACGGATGAAGAGGCATTTATTTTTAGCGAAACAGATGGAGTACCACATAATACAATTACGCCAATTGCACGCATGAATGGAAATTTATATGAAATGGATTTAGTTCTCAGAAATAATATTACGACAGAGGACAGGCCATGGGGTGTGTATCATCCAGAGGAAAAACTGCATCACATTAAAAAAGAAAATATTGGATTGATAGAAGTGATGGGGCTTGCAGTACTTCCTTCCAGGCTGAAAAAAGAAATGGATATACTTGCGAAAGCTATTATTGAAGGGAAAAACATTCATGATATAGAGGAAATAAAAATTCATGCTGACTGGGTAGATGAATGGCGGGATTCTTATGATATTACAACAGAAAATATAGAGAGTATTATTCAGAAGGAAATTGCAGATTGTTTTGTGCAGGTTCTGGAATGTGCAGGTGTATATAAACGCACAGAAAAGGGAATTGCTGCATTTAAACGGTTTTTGTCAGTACTATAAAGAATTAGCAGAATTATAGTTTGACAATATATTTCGTTTAAGGGCAGGTGAATTGAAATGTGGAATACAATTTTTGGTGCATACATAGGCAGAAATATTTGATGGAAGTTTTGTTACAGAAAAAGATAAGAAATTCAGGTGTTCTCCTGCACGATTCTAACTGTATTTTCAGCATCTGGTATGGCAAATGCCCATTGAGGCATTAATTTATGGGTTGTTTTTTCTGAATTTATACCATGACGCATGACATCAACTAGTTTATTTTTTTCTTCCTCCTGATAAACAATAAATTTCCAAGGCTGTCTGTTTTTTGCCGATGGTGCGAGAGAAGCGCTATATATAATCTCTTCAATTAAATTTCTTTCGAGCTCATCCGGCTTATATTTTCTTATGCTTCTTCTGTTTTCAATTTCTTGTATCATAGATTCTTCTCCCCATGGAATCTCTTCTAGGGAGCCCTCCAATTTCCACATTCTTTTATTTTACTTTCTGTAGTTTCGGTGGTTTTTATTTTTCTCAGTTCCACAATATTGCCCTTCGGACAAGAAGTTTCCCGCATTCAAAAAATTCTGTTAAGTCCAAGCATACTATAACTCCAAACTATCCGCATTAAGCAAAAAATACTTCATTCCCATGATTACAAAGCCTTCTTCATTTCTCCAAGGTTTTTTTGTTCCGTTTACTATCACAATCTTTTTAAACGAATCTGGAATATTTCTAAATGAATTAAGTTCCTGCTTCTGCTTTTCCTCTGAAGTCATATCATAAGCCACCTGAATATAATATCTCTG
>UMDK01008833.1_pt1 | contig 22908 bp, 26 predicted proteins | sample 1964461 | NCBI WGS metagenome assembly UMDK01 (sample SAMEA4835991, study PRJEB28245) | human gut metagenome | biome: gut microbiome; material: fecal sample | place: Denmark | collected 2008 | reverse complement strand
CCACCACTTCTGAACCTGCCGCCTGCCCGGCGGCACAAGGCTGTACGGCTGTTTTCCGTACACAGAAAGGAAAAAACTTATGCCTTCTTTGACCACTTTTAAGCTGCTCAAGCAGGAGCACAACGCCCGGCGGGGTGAGTTCAAGACCGTGCACGGTACGGTGCAGACCCCGGCTTTCCAAAATGTTGCCACCGCCGGTGCCATCAAGGGCGGCCTGTCCGCGCAGGATCTGCAGCAGATCGGCACCCAGGTAATGCTCTGCAACACCTACCACCTACATCTGCGCCCCGGTGATCAGCTGGTAGCCGATATGGGCGGCCTGCACAAGTTTACCCGCTGGAACGGCCCCATCCTGACCGACAGCGGCGGATTCCAGGTGTTCAGCCTTTCCAAACTGCGCAAGATCACGGAAGAAGGCGTGACCTTTGCTTCCCATCTGGACGGCCACCGCATCTTTATGGGCCCTGAGGAGAGTATGCAGATCCAGGCGAACCTGGGTTCCACCATTGCAATGGCCTTTGATGAGTGTGTGGAGAATCCTGCCCAGCACGCATACTCCAAAGCCAGCTGTGAGCGCACCACCCGCTGGCTCAAGCGCTGTAAGGCTGAGATGGCCCGTCTGAAGCAGGAGGGCAAGGCCACCAACCCTGACCAGCTGCTGTTCGGCATCAATCAGGGCTGCACCTTTGCTGACCTGCGTGTAGAGCACATGAAGCAGATCGCGGAGCTGGAGCTGGACGGCTACGCCATCGGCGGTCTGGCCGTGGGTGAGCCTGCTGAGGTGATGTACGAGATGATCAGCGAGGTGGAGCCTTATATGCCCAAGGATAAGATCCGCTATCTGATGGGTGTCGGTACCCCCGGCAACATGATCGAGGCTGTTTCCCGCGGCGTTGATCTGTTTGACTGCGTCATGCCCAGCCGCAATGCCCGCCATGGACACCTGAACACCTGGGGCGGCATCATCAATATCAAAAACGCAAAGTATGAGCGGGACGAGCGCCCCATTGACCCCACCTGTGGCTGCCCGGCCTGCCGGAACTACTCCCGTGCCTATATCCGCCACCTGTTCAAGGCAGAGGAGCTGCTGGGCATGCGTCTGGCCGTTATGCACAACCTGTGGTTCTACAACCACCTGATGGAGCGTATCCGCGATGAACTGGATGCAGGCACCTTTACCGCCTTCCATGACCGTTATGTCAAGCTGCTGGATACAAGAATTTGAGCTTTTTCATGCTTTTCCCTTGCAAGAGGGCGCAGAAGCGGTTATAATGAGCTTATCTGAATTTTGAGAGGAGACTTTGTCCCATGCAATTTCTGACTACTACCACTGAAAGCTATATCAGCCTGTTCTTCACCCTGGCGCTGATGCTGGTCCTGCTCTACTTTATGATCTATCGTCCCCAGAAGAAGCAGGAGAAGAAGGATGCTGCCATGCGTGCAGCTCTGGAGATCGGTGATCAGGTCGTGACCATCGGCGGTATTGTTGGCCGTGTGGTCGCCATCAAGGAGGACACCTTTGTTCTGGAGACCGGTTCCGACCGTGTGAAGATCCGCTTCACCAAGAATGCGATCAGCTCTGTTGAGAAGCTGAACATGGATAATGCTCCTGCCAACGCAAAGAAGTAATCTCTAAAAGCAAGGTCTTTTTTACCCGCCCCTCTGCATACAGTAGTGCAGGGAGGCGGGTTTTTATGTTGGAACAGAAGAAGCTACCCATCCTGGAAGCACTGGCCGCATTCGGCATTGGTGGGATATTCACCGCCGCCTGCATGGCCGGGCTGGCCTACCTGATGGCAAACCAGAGCCTTGCGCAGAGCACTGCCTGGCCCATGGTCAGTGCCATTGTCTGTGCCGGGAGCTTTTGCAGCGGCTGGCTCATGGCGTTTTTCTATCACAGCAGAGGCCTTATCTGCGGTGCTGTACAGGGCGGACTGTTTGTTCTGCTTCTGCTGGGGTTCGGCCTTTCGGAGGGCATTGAACCAACGGAAATGCAGCTGGCCCGCTTTGCACTGGTGTTTGTCTTTGGCTGTCTGGGCGGGGTGTTCAGTATCCTGCGTACAGAACGGCACCGGCATTGAGAATTTACAGCAGAAAAACAGGAGGACAGGGAAGTATGTGGGTCTATCAGGAAACACCGGAAGCCGCAGCGGAAAAGGCACTGCCCGAAGCGATCCTGCCGACAGCACAGGAAGAGCCGTTAAAACAGAAGAACCGTGGAGTTCTTCCTGAGACAGCGCAGGAAGAAAGACGATCCATCCCGGCGGCGTTCTCTGAGAGGTGCGGAAATACACCGGAGAGAGCCGCTGCACGCCGCAGCAAGCCGAGTGAGGGGATTGCCCTTCTGGCGGCGGCGTACCTTCTGGGGACCTTTCTGGCGGGTGTGGCGGCAGCGCGTTGCGTGGCAGGCAATGCCGAAACGCTTTCTTATTACCTGAACTGCTGGCAGAGCCTGTTTTCTGTGCAGGATGCCGCCGGGGCAGTGCGCCTGTTCCGAACGGAATTTCTCACTGTGGCAGGTGCACTGACGGCAGTGCTGTTCCTGGGGCTTTCCGCCCTGGGGCCGCTGCCCATCTTCCTTTTTGCGATGCTGTATGGGACAGGCTCCGGATTGCTTTCGTCCAGGCTGCTTGTGGATTTGAACCCACGGACAGCATTTGTGCTGCTCTGCGTCTGCGGTATCCCTGCATCCCTTGCGGCCGGAACACTGTGCACGTTCGGCGCATCCGCACTGCAGGTAAGCGGAAGGCTCTGTTCAGCCGCCTTCGGGCGTGGAGGACAGGCCCCCAGCACAGGCGCGCTTTTGGGTCAGTTTGCCCGGATGTTGTTTCTGCTTCTGCCGCTTTGCGGTGCGGCAGTGGGGATGCTGTATCTGGCAGGGCAGGCGAAACTTATATGAGCTGAAAAGAGAAATGTCTGGACAAAAAAACTCCCGAAAACCAGCCTCATAAGCTGATTCTCGGGAGTTTTTATTTTGGAGCTACTGGCCGGACTTGAACCGGCGGCCTGTTCATTACGAGTGAACTGCTCTACCAACTGAGCCACAGTAGCAAATGTTTTGCAACGATAGATAGTTTAGCATAAAAGAAAATAACTGTCAAGATTTCTTTTTGAAAAAACGCTTTCAGTGAAATCAAATTGCTTTTTCCAGAGAATATGGTACAATAAAGCCAATCGTCTTGAGGAAGGAGCTGAACACAGCGCAGAATGTACACAAATCATATCAACCCCGTTGCGCAGAAAAATCAGGATGCATTTTGCACTGCACTGTTTCAGCTTTTACTGAAAAAGCCGCTGGAAAAGATCTCCGTCACAGAGCTGTGTCACATGGCAGACCTTGACCGGACAACCTTTTACCGCAGTTTTGAATCCAAGGATGACGTGCTGGATTATTATCTCGACCGGCAGATGACCCTGCTTGCGGGGCAGCTGCCGGCGTACAGTACCCTGGAAAAAAACCTGACTGCACTGTTCCGCTGGACGTATGCGGAGCGAAAGAACCTTTGTGTCCTGATGGACTGTCATTTGACCAGTTTTTTCAGCGATGCGTTGAGCGAGAAGATCATCCTTGTTCTGATCTCCAACATCGAAGTCGGGGATGCAAGACAGTTTGTGCCATGGCCCGTTTCATTGCCGGGCGAAAATCGATACTTCCGCAACTCGTTCATCGGGGCATATATGGGTTTTTTCAACAGCTGGCGCTATGGAAACTTTGCAGAACGACCAGAGGATCTGGCCAAATGTATGGCTTCGTTCTATCTTCACTGAGGAGGGTGAAACGGGATGGCGGACTTGCGGAAAACAGAAAGCGCCGGAGACGTACGGACATGCCATCAATCAACTCAGTGTGATGTCACTGTTTCTGGTAAACCTCTACAACCAGGATGCAGAGCTCCAGAAGCAGGAAACCGAAAACCGAAGCCTGACCGAAAATGTGACGGAATACATCAACCAGCATTACGCGGAATCGCTGACCATAGACCAATTGGCGGAGCAGTTCTTCGTCAGCAAATATCACCTGATGCACGAGTTCAGCCAAAAGACCGGCACGAGCATTTATCGTTACCTGATGCAGCAGCGGCTCCACGCGGTATGTGATCTGCTGGAACAGGGAACCGTGCCGAACGAGGCTTATCTGCTGTGCGGCTTCAAAGATTATGCAAACTTCTACAGAGCGTTCCGCAGCGCATACGGGCAGAGCCCCCGGGAATATGCTCGGGCCCACCGGAAAGCGAAAGCACGCACGACGAAGTTCTGCTTCTGATGGGGAACACCGGCTTCCTCTTCGGCCTGGTACAGCTCGTCCTCCAGATGTGCCATCTCGCTCAGGCGGGCTTCGTTTTCATCGCTGCTCTTGAGGCGGGGAACAACAGGCCGGATATAAAAAGCGGGGATGCCCACTTCCTTCTGCTGGAGCGGAGTCAGGCGGCATAGCACTTCATTGTTATATTCATCCACCGGGTGGCCGTCTGCGATCTCTTTCTTTCCGATTCTTAAAAGTCTGCCACGGCCCTTAAGAATCAAAGGAGCCGATCTCCAAGACCTAATATATCAGTTTGTTCGATGTTTGTCGTGTGTAAATCCTGTGCCGTTTACATTGTAAATCCTGCTGCTCTGTTTTTTGCTGCCAAGAAATCGAAGTCAAGGATGGACATTTTGCACAATTTTTCTCCCTTTTTCACCCCACAAGATTGGTTTGATGCACCTTGTTTTATGATATGCAACAAAACGACAAAATCTGTTGCACAACGTGCTAAAAAAACCGAAAAAGATTTGTGCGGCATTTTTTTAACAATTGTGATATATTACTTACAGTAAGGCTTGTATCCTACACAAAAAAGGAGATTTTTATGAAGGATATTTATATTTCCGGCTTTGCCGATGAGATCAGCTCTTCTTTTGATGAGCAGCTCAAGACAGTCCGTGAGCTTGGAATGCAGTACATCAGCCTGCGCAGTGCAGATAAAAAGGGAATCGCTGACTTTACCGTTGAGGAAGTCAAGACCGATCTGCTGCCCCGCCTGCAGGCCGCTGGTGTTGGCGTTTCCAGCCTGGGCAGTCCCATTGGCAAGGTCAAGATCGATGATGAAGAGGGCTTTGAAAAGCAGTGTGCTCAGTTGGAAACGCTGTGCGAGATCGCTAAGGTCCTGAATTGCAAGTACATCCGCATGTTCAGCTTCTTTATGCCGGAAGGCAAGGATCCTGCCGACTATCGTGACGCTGTCATCGAGAAGCTGCGCAAGTTCATTGCCATTGCTGAGAAGCACGACGTGATCCTGATGCACGAAAACGAGAAGGATATCTATGGTGATGTTCTTTCCCGCTGTGTTGACCTGATGCAGACGCTGAACAGCGCACACTTCAAGTCCGCATTCGACTTTGCAAACTTTGTACAGTGCGGCGAGGATACCGCCAAATGCTGGGATGCTCTCCGCCCGTACATTGTATATATCCACATCAAGGATGCCGTTTCTACCGACAAGGAGAATGTGCTCTGCGGTACCGGCGAGGGAAAGATCCCCGAGCTGCTGCACAAGGCCATCGTGGAAGAGGGCTATACCGGCTTCCTGACCCTTGAGCCGCATCTGGTGCTGTTTGACAGCCTGCAGAGCCTTGAGACCACGGATGCAAAGAACATCATCCGTGAGAACAAGTATAAAAACGGTGCTGAAGGTTACGCCGCACAGTATCACGCACTGTGCGATATTCTGGCAAAATTCTAACGTAACAGAAAAAAGGAGAAGATTCAAATGGAAAAGACTGAAGGAAAGATCCGTTATGGCCTGATCGGTATCGGTGCTCAGGGCGGCAGCTACGCTCGCTTCCTGACCAACGCTCCCGCTCCGTTCCCCGGCATGGTCTGCGCACCGTGCCCCGACAACTGCGCACTGGGCGCTCTGTGTGATATCGACCCCGAGAAGGAGAAAATGTGCAAGGAGCAGTACCCCGATGTGCCCTTCTTCAAGGATTGGAAGGATATGATCGCCAGCGGCACTGTTGATGCCATCATCACCACCGTTCCTCACTACCTGCACCACGAGATCTCCATCTACGCTATGGAGCATGGCATGAACGTTCTGTGCGAGAAGCCCGCCGGTGTCCGCAGCAAGGATGTTCAGAAGATGATCGCCTGCGCTAAGGCTCATCCCGAGGTTTCCTTCGGCATCATGTTCAACCAGCGTACCAACAAGCTGTATCAGAAGATCAAGGAGATCGTTGCCAGCGGTGAGCTGGGCGAGATCCGCCGCTCTCAGTGGATGATCAACTCCTGGTGGCGTCCTGACAGCTACTACCAGCAGAGCGCATGGCGTGCTACCTGGGGCGGCGAAGGCGGCGGTGTCCTGGTCAACCAGGCTCCCCATCAGCTCGACCTGTGGCAGTGGATCTGCGGTATCCCCGTGAAGGTCTTCTCCAAGAATATCAACGGCTGCCATCGTAACATCGGCGTTGAGAACGACGTGACCATGCTGGTCGAGTTCGCTAACGGCGCTACCGGCACCTTCACCACCTGCACCCACGATGCCATCGGCACCGATCGTCTGGAGATCGACCTGGACGGTGGCAAGATCGTTGTTGACAACAGCAAGACCGCTCATGTCTACCACTACATCGACAAGGAAGGCAACCCCTGCACTGAGGATTACCTGAACGAGCACATGAACATGATGGAAGTTGCCATGCTGACCAGCGGCAATGGTGCAGGCTCCAAGCTGTACACCGAAGAGACCTTTGAGAACAACGATGGCTGGGGCTTCCAGCACACCACCGTTATGCAGAACTTTGCTGCTCACATCCTGACCGGCAGCCCGCTGCTGGCTCCCGGCGAGGACGGCATCAACGGTGTCAACCTGGCAAACAGCAGCCAACTGTCTGCATGGACCGGCCGTGAGGTCTCCAACCCCTGCGATCCCGAGGAGTATGCGGCTGAGCTGAACAAGCTGATCGAGGCTGAGGGCAAGTTCCCTGTCCGCGAGTAATCAGTATCCCTGAAAAAAGCAATGCCTGTTCCAGGCTTACAAGGAGTTGCGTTTCCATGAAAAGAGCTGCGATCATTGGCTGCGGCACCATCTTTCAGGTTCATCTGCCCATCATTGTGGCAAATCCTGAGATCGAACTGTGTGCCGTGTGCGATAACAATCCCGCTGTGCAGGAAAAGCTGCCTGCTGCAGCAAAGGCCGTGCCGTTCTATACGGACTATGAGGAGCTTCTGGAAAAGGAGCATCCCGATGTGGTACATCTCTGCCTGCCGCATTACCTGCATGTGCCCGTGTCGGAGTATTTTGCTTCCCACGGTGTGAATGTCTTCTGCGAGAAGCCGGTGGGTCTGAACACCGCACAGGCCAAGGAGTTTGTGGAATTTGAGGCTGCGCACCCTGAGGTCAAGATCGGCATCTGCCTGCAGAATCGTCTGAACCGCACCACCGTTGAACTGAAAAAGATCATCGATGGCGGCGAATATGGCAAGGTCATCGGCTGCCGCGGCTTTGTACCCTGGTTCCGCGGCAAGGCTTACTATGACGAACAGCCCTGGCGCGGCCAGCTGGAAACTGCTGGCGGCGGCTGCATGATCAACCAGAGTGTTCACACGCTGGATCTGCTGTATTATCTGTGCGGCGACATCGATGCCATCCATGGCTCAGTGAATCAGCTGGCAGATTACGGCATTGAGGTCGAGGACACCGTAGCTGCCCGCCTGCACTTTGCTAATGGTGCAAACGGTGTGTTCTTTGCCACCAACTGTGATTACACCAACGAGAGCGTCCAGATCAAAGTTGCATGTGAAAAGGCTTCCTTCCTGATCGAGGATGATGCTTTGTTCCGGATCGACGCAGATGGTGTGCGCACCAAGCTGTGCGAGAATGAGAAGCTGCCCGGTGCCAAGTTCTATTTTGGTGCTTCTCATGGCATCCTGATCAACAAATTTTACCGTGCCATTGAGAACAACACAGACGATTACATCCATGTAAGAGATGCGGAAATGAGCATCCGGCTGATCGATGCCATCCATGCAAGCAGCAAGGCTGGCCATCCCGTTGCTCCGTGACCGCAAAACACAGATAGAAGGAGAAATGAACCATGGCAAACAAAGGTTTGATCGGTGTTCAGATGAGCACCATTGCCCCTGCTAAGATGCCTCACTTTGACGCATACGAGAGCATGGGCAAGCTGGCCGATATCGGCTATCACTGTGTCGAGATCTCTCAGGTCCCCATGACCGCTGAGAACGTTGCAGGTTTCCGCAAGGCTATCGATGAGCTGGGCCTGAATGTCTCTTCCTGCACCGCATCCACCTCTCCCATGCTGCCCGGTATGCCCGGCGAGTTCCTGTGCAATCCCGACGACTATAAGAAGATCGTTGAGGACTGCCGTAAGCTGGACTGCGATATGCTGCGCATCGGCATGCTGCCCATGACCTGCATGGGCAACTACCAGAAGGCTGTGGATTTCGCCAAGGAAGCAAATGAGTATGCTCTGAAGCTGAAGGAAGACGGCATTGACCTGTACTACCACAACCATCACGTAGAGTTCGTTCGTTACGACGGCGAGTTCCTGCTGGACATCATCCGCGCAAATGCTCCTGCTCTGGGCTTTGAGCTGGACAGCCATTGGATCCACCGCGGCGGCCAGGACCCTGTTAAGTTCATTAAGAAGTATGCCGGCAGCATCCGTCTGGTCCACCTGAAGGATTACCGCATCGGTGAGATGCCCATCCCCGAGGGCGGCGTGGACTTCACCAGCAAGGAAGGCATGATGAAGTTCATGAGCAACTTCACCAACATTGTGCAGTTTGCTGAGGTTGGCGAGGGCACTCTGGATATGCCCGCTATCATCCAGGCTGGCCTGGAGGGCGGCGGCGAGTACTTCCTGGTGGAGCAGGATGACTGCTATGGCCGTGATCCGTTCGATAGCCTGAAGATCAGCCACGACAATCTGGTCAAGATGGGCTTCGGCGACTGGTTCTAATTGAAAAGTTTCTGAGGAGTCGTTTTTTACGATCCAATAAATGAAATCGATGCTGTTTTGCAGAAATGCAGAGTAGCATCGATTTTTTATGTTTCAGGGTTCTGCTTTGTAACACGCTCCAAAATGTTGAAAATATTTTGTGCAAGTTTCACAGTTTTCTATTTGAGCCTTTGGTGGTACAATAGATGTGGAAATTCATAAACCGCTGGAGGAGCTACATGGCCGAAAAAAGTATTGAGTTGGATAGTGTGGAGATCGCCGCTGCCATCTTTGGCAACTGTGACCGCAACATTCGTCTATTGGAAAAGGAGTTCTCTGTCACGGCAGTCTGCCGGGGTACGATGCTTCGCCTCTCTGGCGAGGAGGCCAACGTGGCCGCTGCTGTGCGTGCCGTGGAGGGGATGCTGCTCCTGATCGAAAACCACACGCCGCTGGAGGATCAGACGGTGCGCTACTGCCTGAGCCTTGCTCACGATGGAAAGGAGCAGCGTGTCCGGGAGCTGACTGAGGATTTTGTCACGGTCACAGTCAAGGGCCGCCCCATCCGCCCCAAGACACTGGGACAGAAGGAATATCTGAATGCTATCCGCAAGAATGCTGTGACCTTTGGCGTAGGTCCCGCCGGTACCGGCAAGACCTACCTGGCCGTTGCGATGGCGGTCAAAGCGTTCAAGGCCAAGGATGTTTCCCGCATTGTGCTGACCCGCCCCGCCGTGGAAGCAGGCGAGAAGCTGGGTTTTCTGCCCGGTGATCTGCAGCAGAAGGTAGACCCTTACCTGCGTCCTCTCTACGATGGCCTGTTCGATATGCTGGGTGCCGAGACCTATGAGCGCCTGGTGGAAAAGCAGATCATTGAGGTTGCTCCGCTGGCATATATGCGCGGCCGCACGCTGGATGATTCCTTTATCATCCTGGATGAGGCGCAGAATACCACACCGGAGCAGATGAAGATGTTTCTGACCCGTATGGGTGTAGGTTCCAAGGTGGTTGTGACCGGCGATGTGACCCAGATCGATCTGCCGGACCGTACCCGCAGCGGCCTTGTGGATGCGCTGCATATTCTCAAGAACGTGGATGGCATTGCACAGTGCTATTTTACGGAGAAGGATGTTGTCCGCCATCGTCTGGTGCAGGAGATCATCAAGGCCTACGAAGCGGCTGCGCACCCGGCCAAGCGTTGAAACCGACGCGGAAAGCTGCAATTGCAGCATAAAATGAAGGGAGAGGAATGTTATGTCCAATAAAGTTTTGATTACCAATTCACAGAAAGCCGTAAAAGTGCCTTCTGGCCTGCGGATCCTGATCCGCCGTGCCTGCAATGCTGTGCTGGAATATGAGCACTTCGATGAGCCTGCTGAGATCAGCGTGACTTTTGTGGATAACGCTGCCATTGCAGAGCTGAACAATCAGTACCGCAACAAGCCGATGCCCACCGATGTGTTGAGCTTTCCTCTGGGAGAAAACGGCGTTTACGACGTGGATGAGAACAACGGCTGCAAGATGCTGGGGGATATCGTCATCAGCATGGAACGTGCTCAGGAGCAGGCAACGCTCTACGGCCATCCGCTGCAGCGTGAAGTCGCTTTCCTGACCGTTCACTCCATGCTGCATCTGCTGGGCTACGACCATGAGAACGGTGGTCTGGAAGCTATGCGGATGCGCGAAAAGGAAGAGGCTGTGCTGACCCAGCTTGGCCTGCCCCGCACCGTCAGCTATACGGAATGATCAAAGATATCGGCAAAGGATAGGAGTTCTATTTTGAAAAACGCAGCACCCATGCAACAGCATTACGATACCTCATCTGTGTTCGTGGCGGTCATCGGCCGCCCGAACGTGGGCAAATCCAGCCTGACCAATCGTCTGGTGGGGGAGAAGGTGGCCATTGTTACCTCCAAACCCCAGACGACCCGCACCCGCATCACCGGCGTTGTGACCCGCGGCCCCCTGCAGTATGTTTTGCTGGACACCCCGGGCGTGCATAAGGCCCACAATAAGCTTGGCAAGCGGATGGACAAGACGGCCAGCGATTCCATCGCGGATGTGGATGTCTCTATGATGCTGTTTGAGCCATACGGTGCCCTGAATGAGCCGGAGATGGTTCTGGTGGACGCTCTGCGCAGCAGCGGCGGCCCGGCCATTGCAGTCATCAATAAGACCGATTTTGTCAAGGAGCCTGCTGATCTGGAAGCCCGCAAGGGTGAGCTCAAGGAGCTGGGTGTGTTTGATGCCATTTACACCGTAAGCGTTCGGGCAGACGACCACTGTGAGGAACTGTTCGATGCTCTGAGCCAGTATGCTGTGGAGGGCCCGCACTACTTTGATGATGATGCCTACACCGATATGCCGGAAAAGGAACTGGTGGCGGAGGTCATCCGTGAAAAGGCACTGCTGTATATGCGGGATGAGATCCCGCACGGCATTGCGGTCGTGGTGGAGCGCTTCAAGGAGCGCCCCGGTACAGATCTGGTGGATATTGATGTAAATATCTACTGCGAGCGCGAGAGCCATAAGGGCATGGTCATTGGCAAGGGCGGTGCGATGCTGAAAAAGATCGCCAGCTCTGCCCGTGCAGACTGCGAAGAGTTTCTGGGCTGCCGGGTCAACCTGCAGTGCTGGGTCAAGGTCAAAGCAGATTGGCGGGACAATGAGTTTCTGCTGAACAACTTTGGCTTCAAACAGAACCCGAATAATCGTTGATTTTTCTCTTTACATTGCCCGGGACACTGCTCGGGCAGGGAGAATATGCAGATGGATACGATCGTAATACCTGGGCTTGTGTTAAAAGAGACCCGGTACAAGGAATCTGACCGGATTTTGACCATTCTTACACCGGAGCTGGGGGTCATTTCGGCCTCAGCACAGAGCAGCCTGCGGCTGAAGAACAAATTATTCAGCGCCTGCGGGCTTTTTTGCTACTCTGAATTTGTGCTGCTGCCAGGCCGGAATATGTACACCATCCGGGAAGCGGAAGTGCGCAACGTATTTCACGGCATTTCCTCCACCATCGAGGGGATGAGCCTTGCCATGTATCTTGCCGAGATGGCGGCGGCGCTTTCTCCTACGGGGGAGGAAGCTGCCAAGGAACTGCGCCTGCTGCTGAACTGCCTGTATATGATCAGCGAGGGGAAAACCGACCTGCATGTGGTCAAGGCTGTGTTTGAGCTGCGCACCATGAGCGAGTGCGGCTTTCTGCCGCAGCTGGTCTGCTGCAAGATCTGTGAAAAATACGATGGCCCCGCGTTTTATCTTGACCCGCAGGAGGGCATTCTGCTCTGTGAGGACTGTGCGAAAAAGGCGGGCAAAACCTGCAATCTGGACATGGGTGCCTTGTATGCCCTGCGTCATATCTGCCTTGTAGAAGATAAGAAAATATTTGCATTCAAAATCTCGGTCGGCAGTCTGGCAAAGCTGTCTGCGGTGGCAGAGCGCTACGCTTTGACCCACCTGGACAAACCGCTGAAAAGTTACGACTTTTTGAAATCCGTTCTGCCTTGACCGGGATAAACAATTTTGATATAGGGAACAAACATGGAAACAAGCTATTTGAAAACTTTAGAGCTTGATAAGATCATTGCGCGTGCATCCGAGGGCTGCGTGTGCAAGGAAGCTAGAGAGCAGCTGCTGGCTTTGGAGCCTCAGTGTGACCCAGATGAGGTGCGTTACGCGCTGGAACAGACCGATGCCATCAACAGTCTGCTCATCAAAAACGGGTCTCCGCGCTTTGGCGGGGTAGAGGGTGTCAGCTCTCTGGCAGCCCGTGCGGTCAAGGGCGGTGTGCTCTCCATGGGGGAGCTGCTGATGGTGGCCGGCGCCCTGCGCAACTTCCAGAACCTGACCAGCTGGTATGGCTCCTCGGAACATGATGCTCTGCCTACGGATGACCTGTTCTACGCGCTGGCACCCCAGCCCGGGCTGGAGCAGCAGATCTCCAGCGCCATTCTGGCTCCGGATGCCATGGCAGACACGGCTTCCCACACCCTGAACGAGCTGCGCAAAAAGATCCGCGCTACGGAAAACAGCATCCGCGACCGGCTGGAAAGCATGGTCCGCAATATGGATACCTCCAAGTACTTGCAGGAGAGTGTGGTCTCCATCCGCAATGGACGGTATGTTGTGCCTGTTAAGAGCGAGTATCGTGGCGAGGTAAGCGGCATCATCCATGATGTCTCGTCCACCGGTGCTACTGTCTTTGTGGAGCCGCAGGCGGTTGTGGAAGCAAATGCACGCATTCTGCAGTATCGTGCACAAGAAGCGCAGGAAATCGAACGCATTCTGGTGGCATTTACGGCACAGGTGGCCGCCATTGAGCCTCAGTTCCAGTACAGCTACAAGGCAATGCTGGAAATTGATGTGCTGTTGGCAAAGGCTCGTCTGGCTCTGGATATGAAGGCATTCAAGCCCTCTGTCCGCACCGACAGCTCCTTTTCGCTCATCCGGGCGCGTCATCCGCTCATTGACCCCAAAAAGTGTGTACCTGTGGACATTGCGTTGGGCAAAGAGTACGATTCGCTCATCATCACCGGCCCGAACACCGGTGGTAAAACTGTTACCCTGAAAACGGCGGGTCTGCTGTGCGCAATGGCACAGTGCGGCTTCCTGATCCCTGCCGATGAACGCAGTGAGATCTGCGTGTTCGATGAATTCCTTGTGGACATCGGTGATGAGCAGAGCATCGAACAGAGCCTTTCTACTTTCTCCGGCCACATGAAGAAGATCACCGGTATTCTGGAACTTGCCATGCCGCACACGCTGGTGTTATTGGATGAGCTTGGCGCGGGCACTGATCCTGCCGAAGGTGCAGCGCTGGCCGTGGCCATCATCGAGGAACTGCGCCGCCGCGGTGTGCTGCTGATGGCAACCACTCACTACGCCGAGCTGAAGGTGTTTGCGCTGGAAACCAAGGGTGTAGTCAATGCCAGCTGCGAGTTTGATCTGGAGACACTGCGCCCGACTTACAAGCTGAGCGTAGGTGTGCCCGGCAAGTCCAACGCCTTCCTCATCAGTGAGAAGCTGGGCATCCCGGAGCGTGTCATTGAGGCAGCCCAACAGCATCTGTCTGCCGAGGATAAGCGCCTGGATGCAGTTTTGGGCCAGCTGGACGATCTGAAGCTGCAGCTGAAAGAGAGCCAGGATGAGGTTGAGGAGCTGAAGAATGAGGCTTCTCACCAGCTGGAAGCCGCTCAAAAAAAGCGGGATGAATTGATCCAGCAGGGCGAAAACGAGTTGGAAGCTGCCCGTGCCAAGGCCCGTGCGCTGGCACAGCAGGTGGAAAGCAAGGCGTATGCACTGACCGATGAGCTGCGCCAGCTGCAGAAGGACGAGCGCCTGAGCACCCAGCAGAAAGCCCAACGTGCCCGCGAGATCGCAAAGAAAGAGTCTGAAAAGCTCTTTATCGGTACCGAGGTGGTGCATAATCCTGTCAAGGAGTTTGTCCCACTGAAAGAAGTCAAGGTAGGGCAGGAGGTCTGCATTGCAGAGCTCAACCAGCTGGCCACCGTGCTGGCACTGCCGGATAAAAACGGCGATGTTCTGGTGCGTGCCGGCATCATCAAGACCAAGGTCCCGCTCAAGGGCCTGAAGCAGCCGGATAAGCTCATCAAAGAGCCTCAGCCCAAAACCAAGGCACAGCAGCGTTATTCCCGCCTGACGGGCGATGCAAACCGGCTCAACGGCAGGGTAGAGCGTGTGCAGCGTTCGGCCAAAATGGAGCTGAATCTGCTGGGCCTGACTGTGGATGAAGCTCTGCCTGAGGTGGATGCTTATATCGATCGCGCCATTCTGAATGGGCAGACAGTGGTGTACCTGATCCATGGCAACGGTACCGGTGCTCTGCGCACTGCGATCCACAAACATCTACGCGGAAACCGGATGGTAAAAAGCTTCCGGCTGGGCCGTTATGGTGAGGGCGAGAGCGGTGTGACCGTGGTTGAATTGAAGTAAAAACATACCGGGAGTTTCCCGGCAGCGCCCGTCCGGAAGATCATTCTTTGGGCGGGCGTTTCTTATAAAACGGCAGGGAAGTCATCATGGCAAAACATTCGGTACAGCGCAAAAGAAAGAAAAAGGGCAATGGCTTTTCCTTTGGCAGAGCAGTGGTTCTGGTTCTCTGTTTTATTGGTGTCAGTTTTGGGCTGTATCTGTGGCAGGCGGCTTTCTCCATTGGACAGCCAACACCGACCGTGGACGATGATGATTTTCGTCCGACCATCGGTGAGCCGCCGTACCGTATTGTGATCGATGCAGGACATGGCGGCTCAGATCCAGGGGCAAGGGGAGTGGTGCAGGAAAGCGAGATGACCGCTGCCACAGCGGAGGCTTTGAGCGCCTGGCTGGAGCATGACCCCAATTATATCCCACTGACCACCCGGGAAAGTTACGACAGCACCGCAAAACCCGCTGAGCGCGCCGCTGCCGCCAATGCACAGGATCCGGATCTGTTGCTGTCCATCCATGGTAATTCAGCACCCGAAGGCTCCAGCGCAGCCGGGTTTGAATGTTATCCGGCTGTTCCGGGACGAGCATACCATCAGGAGAGCTATTATTTTGCAAAGCAGCTTGCCGGGGCTATGCAGGCGGCAGGGGCCAGCCTGCGGGGACGCGGGGGAATCCGATATATCTATTACCAAGGGGAAGTAAAACAGTTGGTGGAGAGCAGCCACAAGGAAGTGCGGGTAGAGCGCAGCTTTACGATTCTGGAAGATGTAAATTGTCCAGCAGTGCTGGCGGAGCAGTGTTTTGTGACCAGCGATACCGATGTAGCCCAGTTCGGCAGTGAGGACGGATGTAAGCGGACTGCTCGTGCATACTATGAAGCGATTTGCGCATACTTTGAAACCACACCATTGCCGGAAGAGTGATGGGTACTACATATGATCGGTCAGACCCTCTGAGATCTCAGAACCAGCAGCGGGAAGAGAGAGGAGGGTCTGATTTTTTGATTATTATCTTTTCGTATAATGCAGGTTATGCGAAATGCAGGGGAGCGGAAAAGCCCTCTTTTCTGGTTTTAGGCGTTTTTAAGGCCGCCTCAGCTCGATTTGAGCTCCGGCGGCCTGTTTTACAATAACTGTGTATTTTGCGTTTTTTACACACGTTTTTCCTGTTATTGATCTGTTTGATCTGTTACAGCATCCGGTTCATTACAACGACCGTATAGTCCTGCGTGTGATTTCTCAATCCGGTATCTGTGAACTGATTCTTTTTCCAGAACGATTCACTTTGCTTGTTGCCATCCACATAACCCAGCCTGATATACTCGTAACCCAGACTGTGCAGAGACACACACAGTTCTGTGATGATCCTGCTTCCAATGCCATGTCCCTGTACAGAACGCTCCATCATAAAGAATCCGATGAAACAGCTTCGTTCCGTTGGATAATGGTCAATAAAGTCCATCACAGCCACAAGCTGCTCGGCATCATCAAAAAATCCGAGATAATACTTATCCTGAGGTTCGTCCATTTTGCGCTGCGGCAAGGCACACATATCATCCCGAATGCTTTCCGCAGTTACAAATGGCGGACAATGTTCATAAAACTGTGTGTTTTTCTCACAAAGAGCTAAAATCAGCGGAATATCGCGTTCTGTCAACATCCGCACATGATAGCTCTTAGAGAAGTTGATATAGTTCATACAGTTTCCTTATCCCCGGGCATAGAAGAGATATCCACCCGGATGCCATCATTGGCAGCACCCTCAAAAGCTTCCATCGGGCTGGCAGCTTCTTCAACATCCATCGAATCGGCGTTATTTTCCCCTTTGTTCTCCCCTGCCGCCCGTTTTGTTGTATCCAAGCGTGCTTTTTTGACCGTGCCCAGCGGGTTCTGCTCAATGGCGGCACGCACCTGAAATTCTTGCAGATGCGTATAAATTTGCGTTGTACCCACACTGCTGTGACCCAGCAGCTGCTTGAGGGTCAAAATATCCACATTGCCGGTCTGATACATTAGCGTTGCCGCAGTGTGACGCAGCTTATGGGTGGAAAAGCCCTTGAGCCCGGCCGCTTTCATGGCACCGGTAACGAGCTGCTCCACCCTGCGGTTGGAAATGCGCTCCTTCCGGCGGCGGGTCACAAACACAGCCTTTTCCTTTGGATTCAGGCCCTCCATCGTGTTGCGTTTGGCCAGGTAGAGCTGCAGGGCTTCGACGCAGGCCTCATTCAGATAGACCATCCGTTCCTTGTGGCCCTTGCCAAAGAGCCTGATCTGCCGCTGTTCCAGGTCGATATCGCCCAGATCCATGCCCACCAACTCAGAAAGACGCATTCCGCAGTTCAGGAACAGAACCACCATGCAGTAATCCCGCTCCGGAAAATCGCTCTGATATTGCGTGCTCTCCAGCAGATCCATGGACTGTTCCGCCGTCAGATATTTGGGCAGGACTTTATCCTGCTTGGGCGGCTTGATGGAGGCAGTCGGGTTCTCTGTCAGCTTATTGACCTGATTGACCAAGTAATCATAAAAGCCGTGCAGGCTGGCCAGCCGCCGGGCGGTCGAGGATTTCTTGTTGCCGCATTCGCGGTTTAGGAAATAGAGATATTCATAGATGTCCTCTTTACTCACACTGCCCCAGAAGGCTGTATCCAGACCCTTGGGGTCAATATCCTTGATCTCCGTATCTGCCGGAACCAGCCCGCGGCGGCGTTTCATAAAACGGGAAAAACCGCGCAGGTCGCAGTAATAACTGAAGGCCGTGTTGGCGCTTTTGCCCGCGATCACCTCCAGGTACCGCACATATTCCACAATATCCGGCGAAGCATCATCAAACGGCGGATGCTTGCCCGGATTTTTTTCATCAAGATAGATCGACATAGTTTCTCCGTAAATTTGTTACAACCGGTCGGATTTCAATGCATGGATCGCATCCGAGATATAAGCCGCACCTATCAGCTTCATGCCCGGATAATCTGCCGGGTTCAGGTGGGCAAGGCTATGTTTTGGCACCACAGCCCGCTCAAAGCCGATGCGCTCGGCTTCCCGCAGGCGTTGTTCAAGGTTGGGCACACTGCGCACCTCACCGCCCAGACCCACTTCTCCAATGGCAATGAGCTTATCGCTCACGGGGCAGTCCAGCAGAGACGACACCATACACAGGCAGACCGCCAAATCGCAGGCAGTATCCCGCAGGGCAATGCCGCCCACTATGTTGATATAGACATCCAGATTGCCAAAGAAATACCCTGCCCGCTTTTCCAGAACGGCAATGAGCAGATTCATGCGGTTATAATCATAGCCGCTGCAGGCACGGCGCGGTGCCGGGAAATTCGTTTTGGTGGCAAGGGCCTGGATCTCGCTTAGAATGGGGCGGCTGCCCTCCATCGTACAGGCGACGCAGTTACCGGAAACCCCCAGCGGACGGCCTTCCAAAAGCATCTGGGAAGGGTTTTCGATCTCCGCTAGCCCCTGCCCTGTCATATCAAACATGCCCAGTTCATTGGTGGAGCCATAGCGGTTCTTGGCAGCCCGCAGAATGCGATAAGGCAGCATTTTGTCGCCCTCAAAGTAGAGCACAGTATCCACGATGTGCTCCATGACCTTGGGGCCTGCAATGGCACCGTCTTTGTTGACATGGCCCACAATGAACATGGGGATCTCCTGCTTTTTGGCTACCGCCAGCAGACGGGCGGCGCTCTCCTTGACCTGACTGACCGTACCGGCTGAGGAAGAAAGATCCATACAGCGCATCGTCTGGATAGAGTCGATGACTACAAGCTCCGGCTTTTCCTTTTCGATCAGGCCGCAGATCTCGTCCACATCGTTCTCTGCAGCAAGATAGATGTTCTCCTGCGGCACTTTCAACCGTGCAGCACGCAGTTTGACCTGACGGACAGATTCCTCACCCGTGATATACAGAACAGAATGCTGGTTGGAGATGGCACCGCAGAGCTGCAAAAGCATCGTAGATTTGCCAACACCCGGTTCTCCGCTGAGCAGAACCACGCCGCCCAGCACGATGCCGCCGCCCAGCACCCGGTCAAGCTCCGATATGCCGGTCAGGATGCGGCTTTTCTCTTCCGTAGTGCTGATATCGGCCAACCGCCGGGCTGTCAGCGAAGTAACGCCCTCCTGCCGGGCAGGTGCTGCCGCTTTGCTGCTGGAAAGCCCTGCCTTGGGCGCTTCCGCAACGACATCCTCATTCATGGTATTCCAGCTTCCGCAACTGGGGCAGCGGCCCATCCAGCGCGGGCTGGTTTCGCCGCAGTTGGAGCAGACGTAAACAGTTTTGAGCTTTGGTTCCTTCATGGTGCACTCCCTGCAAAAACGCCGCTGGAAAAGCGGCGCTCAATTTCATTGTTCTGTTTTAGTTTACCACATTCTGTTGTCTGCCGCAACTGCTCCCTTACTTTACCTCAACAACGGTGATATTTTGGGCTGTCACACTGCTCTTGCTCAACACAATGTCACGGATCTGCGCTACCTGTGCGGCCGTTAAGGCATCGCCCGAGGTCATAACAGTCAGATCGGCCCGACCTGACTGCAGAAAGCAGAGACAATCCGCAAACCCCTTGGCCTTGACCAGTGTCTCGATCTCGTTTTCCGCGTTGAGATCCGCAAGGTTTCCGGTCAGCTGGCTGGTGTACTCCTTCTTTTCTTCCGTGGAGAGAGATGCGGATTTCAGCGCTTTCTGAATGCTGTCCATGGCTTCATCGTGGGCTTTGGTCCGCTTGAGCCGCGCTTCCTCAAAGAACTTGGAGCCGCTGTTGTTTGCAACGCTCACAAGCTGAGCTTCGCCATAATTCTTGTTGGCACTGGAAACCGCCTCGGCTTCGGTCATCAGTTCATCCGTAACTGGAACGGTCTCCTGACTGACGGCAGAAACGTTGACTGCATCCTCTTCCAGCGTCACGCCGGTGCGGGCATACTGCCAGTTCAGATAAACGGCAATGACCAGTGCTGCTGCCAGAGTAATGGCTGTTGCTTTGCGGGTATTCTTCGAGATGGCTCTCATAGCTGTTTCCTCCTTATATTACATGATGCGTTATCCTTTGCGCTGTTCTACACAAATTCGATTGGCCGAAAGATCCAGCACTGCCCGGACAAGCTCTGTGATACGGGCGGCGACCCGGACATCTCCCCCACCATCACAGACAACAGCCACACCGCAGACGGCAGGCAGATAGGTCGTTTCTTCCAGGGCGGAGCCATCCTCCAGCAGAACATGGGTCTCCTGGTTCTGCATCTGGCCGGACTGCGTATCCACAGCATAGATCGTTTCTTCCCCACTTTCCAGTGTCACCATCACAACGGTTTTTCCTGCCCCATCGAGCTGTTCGATCAGCTCTTTCAGCTGCGTTTCCAATTGCTCCCGGTAGACAGTTTCTGAAACAGCAGCAGAACTGCCCGCACTTGCTGCGGGTTTTGCGGGGGTCGAGAATAATTCTGAGAATAAGATCAGCAGCATTGCCGCCACACCCAGAATGATCGCGAGTTGGGTGCGGTTTTGCTTCTGGAGCAAACCGGCAAAGAGGCTCTGTTCCCTGCTCTTCATCCGGAAAGGTCCCCCTCCTTTGCTTCCTGTCCGCTGCTGCTGCGGGCATCCAGTTCAGCCCGAATGGCATCTTCCAGCGTGCCCATGGATGTGGGCGAAAGATCCGGCACAGAAAAGGACTGAACTTCTGTCCGGAGCTGAGGGATGACCTGTAAAAGCACCACTAAAATATATAGTCCAGCCACGGCTTTTATGCACCGCCGGGCCCAGCTGTTTCCTGTGAGCCGGGCCAGCAGCTCTGCGCAGATACAGGCAGTGCAAAAGACCACAGCTGCGCTTTTCAATGTCTGCATCAAACGCCTCCCAGCATAAAAAGAAGTGCGGTTCCTGTTACTGCCAGCCCGAAAAAGAGTGCGATACAGGCCATCATACACCGAACAGCGGAAGCAAAACAGGTAAGCAGTGCCTGTCCACGGTTGTTTCCGGTCAGGCTGCACAGCGTCCTGCAGAGAACGATACATCCCAGATGTGCAAGCATCCCGAGATACAGTGGCAGAAACTCAGCCAATAAAATCAGGATAGCGGCCATTCCAAGGCCGCTTTTGAGCAATTGGATGCCTGCCAGAACAGCCTCGGAAGCATCGCTCAAACTCTGCCCCACAATGGGAATGGTGCCGGTGAGAAACTGTCCTGTGCGAAGCGCCGTCCGGTCGAGCTGTGCGGCAGAGATGCGCTGGAATCCCAGCAGTGCAGCCAGCAGCTTTCCAGTAAGGGAAAGTCCCTTTTGCAGCAGTGTCCCTGCCGCTTTGCACAGGTTCCCCAGGCAGCTCTGTTCCGTGATGCAGCAAGCCATGCTCAATGCAAGGAAGCATTCCAGAATGGGCGGTACAAAGGCCGTCAGGGCCTGTGCCAGCAGACAAAGCAATGTCAGAAAAAAGCCGCTTGCGGCGGCCCCGGCACTTGTCTCACCGCCCATGATCAGAACACCGGCATAGACAGGAAGAAAACCGGAGAGAAAGCGGTTCCAGCTTTCGATCTGCGCACACAGCTGCTGGGCAATTTCAAGCAATGGCTCCCACAGAAGGATCCCGCACCCACCGGCGCAGACAAGATCACACCAGCTGTGATCACCTTCCTCCCCCAGAAACAGACTGACTATGGCAGACAGGAGCAGAAACAACAGCAGTGCGGCATAACCGCGGATGCTTTCCCGCAGTGTCTGGAACAGCGACGAAGTGCAAAAACTTTGCAGAACGCTCCACGGGTCTTCTGCTACCTGCAAAGCATCCACAGGACTTTGGTCGAGATAAGGCTGCCAGAGCTCTGCTCCCGGCAGCTGTGTGTGCAAACCGGCACTCTCTGCCGCAAAAGCTGTCGGGGCGCACAGGCAGAGGCTTGTTCCCACCAGCAGAAAAGCCCACCACTTCCAGTTCTTCATCTTGCAATGCTCCCAATCGTCTGCAGGATCTCTTCCAGCAAGGGCCACGCCGCCGCCAGTACAAGACACCGACCTGCCAGCCCAACACACCACCCTAAAGATTCTGCCCCGGCTTCCTCACACAGGGTGCGGGTATAATCTGTCAGCAGAACAATAGCCGCACTCCGTACAAGGCAGGAGAAAGCCCCGCTGTCAGCTTGTCCAGCCAGGCGTGCTATGCCGGAAAGTACTGTCCGGATGCTTGTCCCTGCCCGCACCAGCAGCACCAGCGCTGCCCCAAGGGAGAGCAGGAGTGCATAGACGGGGGCCTGCTTTTCCAGAACTGCATAGAGCAGTGCCGCGAGCAGCGCAATGCCGAACACAGCCACGGCTGCACTCATAGTGCAAACAGCGACTTGATGGTAACGAACAGCACACTGATCTGTTTGACCAGGATGGACAGCACGACCACCAGACCTGCCAATGTCGTCATCATTGCCTGATCCTCCCGCCCGGAGCGGATCAGCAGTTGGTTCAGCACGGCAACAATGATGCCAATGGCCGCAATTTTGAAGATAAGGTCAATCTCCATCCGCATCCTCTCCTTTTGGGCTGATTCATCCCAGCAGAATGGCAGCTGCAAGCCCGGCGGCCAGGCCCAGCTTGTGCGAAAGCATCGACTGCGTCCGGGCCGCAGCTTCACCTTCCTGCAAGGCTGCCTGAAACTGTGCCTGATACAATTCAAGCCGTCTGCACTCCTGCTCTGCTTCCAACCGCCCCAGGCCTGAAAAACATTCTGAGAAGCGGGTGCGTTCTTCTAAGGTCAGGGAGGGAAAGGGCTCCAGCGTTTGTAACGAAACCGTTTCTGGTGGAAGCTGCTCATCCTGTATCAGCTTCCGGCAGAGAAGATTCAGGTCACTGCGGCGGAAGCTGATCTGCTGATGCAGCATTTCCAGCAGTTTCAGCGTTTTGCGCAGGGCTTCCAGATGCGCCTGCGCCTGCTGATGAAAGCTGTCGCCTGCGCACCAGCCGCAGACGACAAAACAGCAGACACTCAACCAGCGCAGAGGGCTCATAGAAACCGCACCTCCCCGATGCAG
>UMDK01036962.1_pt1 | contig 27013 bp, 19 predicted proteins | sample 1964461 | NCBI WGS metagenome assembly UMDK01 (sample SAMEA4835991, study PRJEB28245) | human gut metagenome | biome: gut microbiome; material: fecal sample | place: Denmark | collected 2008 | reverse complement strand
CTGCCACAACCACACCGCTGACCGTTCCCACCACTGCAGATACCGTCTTTTTAGAGACTCCGCCCAAAAGCCACAGGGTCAGCAATGTCGAGAGAATGACAACAACAATGGTAATACCGATCGGTGAAATACCCCGGTACATCAGCGGAAACATCAGATAAACAATACACACACCGGTAAATGCCAGACTTGCAATGGCTTTGACTCCTTTTTTCCCACCTATAATACATATCACCAGACAGAAAAAAAGTGCAAACAGATAAATTGCCATAGTACGGTCTTTGCTGTATACCGTAACGACAGCATTATCATCTGTGGAACTGACAATGACAATTACGCGCGAACCAACTTCACAGTTCTCCATGCCAAACAAGGAACCGCTTGGATTGACGGCATCAAGCTCTTCCCCTGCATATGCTCCGGATTTAACCTGTACGCGCACCTCCTGTGTCCCGTATCGGTTTCCATCTTCTGCCAGATTATCTTTCGTGATCTTTGTCACGACTGCTTTCTCATAGCTTTGCCCTTCCGTGGAAATCAGGGATACTTTTTCGAACTGGTTTCCTTTGACTAATAACAGTAGGAACCCCACCAGACAAAGGGTTCCCACTAAAACTTTTTTCCAGTTTTTCTTCATTATTATTTAGCTGCTTTCTTTACTGCTTTCTTTGTAACAGTAATTGTAATTGTTTTACCTGCTGCCTGATACTGGCTGGTTGCTGCTGCCTTTACTGTAATCGTAACTTTTCCGGCTTTCTTCACTGTGACTTTTCCGTTTTTGTCAACGGTTGCAACCTTCTTGTCGGAAGATATATAGGTAAGCGGTGTTTTCGCTTTTGCATTTAAGGAAAAGGCTTTGTCTCCTACGGTTTTTTTGTAAGAGTTCTTCGCCTGAATGGTCTGCTTTACCGCATCTTTTACGATCGTATATGTGGTAGATCCCTGTAACTGTTTTCTGGTCGTTGCATCATAAGTTGTTACAGAAAACTTTTTGTCCGTTACTTTTACTACGGAATAGGTTGGTGTCCAGGTCTGGCTTCTCTCAGAAATGAAGTCCTGTTTGGAAGCAATCAGGTTATAGAATTTTGAGCCTGTTGCAGAGTTTGCCTCTAAATATACGGTTCCTTCCGGATTGGTAACGGTTCCGCCAACGGTCTTGTTTACGATTTCATAGCAGTTATTCTGTGCCTGATAATCACTGTCTTTTTCAGCTTCCTCTACAGATTTGTATCCATAAGTGCTGTAAGAAGTATGATCCTTTCCATCCCCCTCAAGCTGGAAGGTTCTGGAATAGGTATGATCATGTCCCTGCATCACCACATCAATCTTATACTTATCCATCAGTGGAGTAAGCTGTGTACGAAGCACCATACCATCGGAATCGGAATGGTCGTAACCACTGCCGTAAATATCCTGATGGAATACCGCAATACGCCATTTGGCATCTTTATTCTCATTGATTGCTTTTTTCATGACATTCTCATGCGTTGCACAGTTATAGTTGTTTGTGTCAAGAACAATGAACAGGACATTTCCATAACGATAATAGTAATCGGTTCCTGCCTTTGTCTTTCCCTGTACATAATTGGTATCGGTATCGGAAAAAGCATTTGGATTATTAAAATGCAGGCTGTACTGATTCGAAACACTGTCGTGGTTACCAATGGTCGTTGCTACCGGAAGGGAAGTCAGTGCCTCTGCCCCAAGATATCCTGCATATTCCCGCTCGTTGCTTCCGTAGTTCACCTGATCTCCTGCGGACACAAGAAAACTTACATCGGAATGATCCTCGAGTGCTTCATTTAATACGTTGTTCCAGTTATAGCTGTCATTTCTTGCTGCAAGATTTTTTTCCGGTGCAGAAGTTACAACATTTCCTGCATTTTCCATCTTTTCACTCTCACTGCTGGTCTGGCCTTTGGAAGCCCCGATCTGCGGATCTCCGACATACAGAAAAGAAAATTCATCAAATGCCTGTGTGGTATAGTTTTGTGTATCCTGCCACTTTCCATCCTGAAATACCTGATAATAATAGCTGGTATTTTCTTTGAGACCGCTTACGGTTACTTTATTGGAAAAATATTTCGTGGTATCTATGGTCACAGCTTCGGTCTGCGCTCCGGTGAACTCTGTCGCACCATCCATATTCTGTCTGGTAGAGATTCTCACCTTTGGAGTCTCAGCCGTTTTGCTGTACCATGCATAATTTAATTTTGTCTCATCCGCACCCGGAGTCAGCGATACATGTTCATACTCACTGCTATAAGCAGCCCAGTTCTTTTTCCAGTTGCTCCAGTCTGTAGATTCCCGGGAAGCATCATTCCAGTGTTCCGTTGCTGCTGCAATCTTTGTCGGGATACCAGTGGCAAACATTCCTGCCAATACAGCGGTGGAGAGAACTCCTGCTGTAAGTTTCATCACATTTTTTCTCATAATTCTTTTGTTCTCCTTGTGAAATCTGTAAGATTTATTACAGGATTTATAATAAACGGGTTATGTAAGATGCACTATCCGTTTTCTGTAATCCTTTTGTAAAAACAAAAAGAGTGGATGCTTTGGGACATCCACTCCACATGCCGGCTATGCCATGCCGTTTACGGTTTTATATTTATAGAGCATCTCCGCGTGGTTTTGTTCTTCCACCTGGATATCTGCCAGAAGTTTGCGCACATCGGAATCCCCGAATGCAAACACATCGGTATTATACGTTCCGGACACCATTTTTTCAGAACCAATGCTGTCTGTGGCAAGGAAATTATCGTTTTTCTTATCTTCCGGATTGGTCATGGAATCATATGTTGCCTTTGGCTCATACATCTTTCCATCCCTGTCATTGACGTTACAGGATGGGACGCTGCCTTTCATGACCTGTTCCAGAGACTCCACATGCTTTTGCTCTTTCTTTTCAAGATCAGCGAATAAATCCCGAAGCACCGGGTCCTTTGCTTCCTGTCCGTAACGTTTGTACTTCTCCACGCAGGAAAGTTCCTGTGTGTGCAGATCCTCAATTGTTGCCATCTCTTTTTCTGTTAAAACCATGGTTTAACCCTCTTTCTTTCCATAAGATAATCTTGTTGATTGCAGAACATGAACACTCCGCAACCTTCTCCTCTAGTATCTGTAAAAAAATGCAACACATACCTGGTAAAATTTCGTCAAAAAGGGTTGAAACTTCTCACAACAGATTGTATAATTTCGTTTGTATTTTATACAATGTTTACAAAAAGGTGGATTATTTTATGGAAGAACGAGAAAAATTAAAATCCCGTCTGGGATTCATTCTCCTGTCAGCCGGATGTGCGATCGGAATCGGAAACGTATGGAAATTTCCATACACTGCCGGACAGGGCGGAGGCGGTGCCTTTGTGCTGTTTTATCTGTTGTTTCTGATTATTCTCGGACTCCCGATCATGACGATGGAATTTGCGGTTGGGCGTGCCAGCCAGAAAAGTCCGGTCAAAGCCTACCAGGCACTGGAAAAACCCGGACAGAAATGGCATATCCACGGGATTATCACATTGATCGGCTGCTATCTTCTTATGATGTTTTATACAACGGTCACCGGCTGGATGCTTCATTATTTTTATATGACGGTCACCGGACAGTTTCAGGGACTGGATGCCGACGGTGTATCCGGACAGTTTACCACAATGCTGAGCAAACCTCTGACCATGGGCTTCTGGATGGTGGTAGTTGTTTGCGCCGGCGTATTTGTCTGCTCCCGTGGACTGCAGAACGGTCTGGAAAAAGTAACAAAGATCATGATGACTTCTTTGCTTATCATCATGATCATTCTGGCGGTCAACAGCTTTTTTATGGATGGTGCAAAAGAAGGCCTTGCCTTTTATCTGATCCCGGACTTTGAACGGATGAAACAGATCGGTATTGCAAAAACCATTACGGGTGCCATGAACCAGGCATTTTTCACGTTAAGCCTTGGAATCGGCGCGATGGCAATTTGGGGAAGTTATATCGGAAAGGAACGCTCTCTGCTTGGTGAATCGGTAAATATTGCCATTCTGGATACGTTTGTTGCTATCACCTCCGGACTTATCATTTTTCCGGCATGCTTTACGTTCCATGTTGACCAGACTTCCGGACCAAGCCTGATTTTTATCACCTTGCCGAATATTTTTAACCATATTCCGCTTGGCAGACTCTGGGGAAGCCTGTTCTTTTTGTTTATGTTTTTTGCAGCGTTTTCCACAATCCTGGCAGTATTTGAGAACATCATCTCCTGCGGTATGGAACTGACCGGATGCAGCCGCCAGAAATCCTGTGCCGTTAATCTGGTACTGATCATTGTACTCTCCCTGCCATGTGTACTCGGATACAATGTATGGAACTGGAAAGGTTTTTCAATCTTTGGCGGGTCTGTGCTTGACCTGGAAGATTTTCTGGTAAGCAACCTGTTCCTGCCTCTCGGTTCCCTGGTATATCTGCTGTTTTGCACAAGCCGCTACGGCTGGGGCTGGAAAAACTACACAACCGAAGCCAATACCGGAAAAGGATTAAAAATTAAAAACTGGATGCGCGGCTACATTACCTATATTCTGCCGCTGATTGTGCTTTTTATCTTTGGATTTGGCATTTATGATAAATTTTTTACAAACTAAGGAGGATTTCTTATGTATCACGCAAATGAATCACGTTACGAAACCATGAAATACCACCGCTGCGGCGACAGCGGACTGATGCTGCCGGAAGTATCTTTGGGCTTCTGGCACAATTTCGGAGATACCGGTGTTTATGAAAATATGAGACAGATGTGCTTTACGGCATTTGACCACGGGATCACACATTTTGATCTGGCAAACAACTATGGACCGCAGCCGGGCAGTGCGGAGGAAAATCTCGGGAAGATCCTTCGGGAAGAACTTTCTTCCTACCGCGATGAACTGATCATCAGTTCCAAAGCCGGTTTTGACATGTGGCCGGGGCCTTATGGAAACTGGGGCAGCCGCAAGTACCTGATTGCCAGCCTTGACCAGAGCTTAAAACGGCTCGGTCTGGACTATGTAGATATTTTCTATCACCACCGCATGGATCCGGATACGCCGCTGGAAGAAACCATGGGTGCACTCGACCAGATCGTGCGAAGCGGAAAAGCACTGTATGTCGGTCTGTCCAACTACGATGGAGAAACCATGAAACGCGCAGCTGCCATCTTAGAAGATCTGCACTGCCCGTTTATTATCAACCAGAATTCCTACAATATCTTTAACCGTACCATTGAAGAAAACGGTTTAAAACAGGCCGCAGCAGATGGGAAGAAAGGAATTATTTCTTTCAGCCCGCTCGCACAGGGTATGCTGACCGACCGTTATCTGCACGGCATTCCAAAGGACAGCCGTGTCAATACCGACGGACGTTTTCTGCATGCCGACCAGTTCGATGAAAAGCGGCTGAACAGTATCCGGAGTCTGAATGAGATTGCGGCTGCCCGTGGTGAAAGCCTCGCACAGATGGCACTCAAATGGGTCATCCGTGACGGTGTGGTCACTTCCGTTCTGATCGGAGCTTCCCGCCCGGCACAGATTCTTGAAAATCTGAAAGTGTTAAACTCTGCTCCGTTTACGGAGGAGGAACTGGAAAAAATTGATCAGTGTGCACTTTCTCTCTAGGTAAAACAAAAACCCCGGATATTTATTTCCGGGGTTTTGTCTTTTCCTGCATCTGCTATTTGACTTTGACTTTTAATTTTAAAACTTTGGTCTTCCCATTGTTTAAGGTTACTGTCACGCGAATGGACGCAGTTCCTTTTTTGTTCGATTTTATGGTACCCTTCTTGTTTACAGATGCAATTTTTTTGTTATTGCTCTGATAAGAAATGCTTTTTACATTGTCCATATTTAAGGTGGCTGCCAGAGAAACCTTCTTTTGTTTTCCCTTCTTCACCTGAACGGTTTTATTCTTCAATGTAACCGTTTTTAATATTTTCGTTGTGACCTGATCCATATCTTTCTGATCCATAAGGACATAATCCTTATTGGAATCTGCTGAAAAATTCACATTTCCGGCTTTTGTAACCGTATAACTCTTGTCGTTTACAAGGACATAGGCACCTGTCTTTTGATCTTTTGCACACACATACAGCTTGTTTCCGGTCTGTATGTCTGCTGTATTTACGGTCAGTGTATAGCTTACGTTGCCAGCCGGATCGGTGACCCGGATCGTCACATCTGTGTGTTTTCCATTATTTTCTTCCATGGTTTGTTTTATCAGATCAGCGGTCACCGTTGTTTTGATGGCTTTATTTTTCTGGGTTCCGGTAACGGTCACGGTTGGTGTATTTTGTCCGGCCGCGTTTCCATCGGACGGTGTTTCTGTACCAGCTGTATTTCCGTTAGACGGTGTTTCTGCATCGGTTTTATTTCCGTTGGATGGTGTTCCCCCTCCGGCAGTGCCACCACCCGAAGTATTTCCGCCACCGGAACTTCCTCCGGAAGATGAGCCGCCTCCGGTTGTTCCACCGCCTCCGGAAGATGAACCGCCTCCGGACGATGAGCCTCCTCCGGTTGTTCCACTTCCTCCGGTGGAACTGTCCTCTTTGATTGTAACGGTCACAGCTTCACTTGTCACTGTTTCGTAATAAGTCTGTCCATCCTTATCATCCGGCTCATATACTGCCTTAAACTGATAAGAACCGCCACGTTTTAAGCCTGATACAACCGTATCAGCTTCCCCATATACGAGTTTTTCCTGTGCCTTTATTATGGTTCCGTCCTGATAAAAAGAAATCGAACCAAGCGGAATACTGCCATTTCGGACTCCATCTACCTGTGCATACAGATGTACGGAATTACCGTTTTCTGTCTCTGCCGTAAGACGAATCGATGGTTTCGCCGCTGTAATGGTAAAGGTTCCGACTTTTTCCTCTATCACATCGTACTGGTTTCCAGTTACTTTAAACCACACCTCATAGCTGCCCGGCTGCACCGGAACAACATTTTTCCCATCCTGCCGATAGAAAACTTCAGGCTTTACCTGCGAATCTACCGTCTTTCCGTTGTCCTTTCGGACTACATTTACCGTGGAAACAAAGCAGCTCTGTTTCAGCCCTGTGTATGCAGCTGTCTGCTGGATGGTATCATACTGCATCTTTACGGCAATTGGATTTACCGTCACGGTTTCGTTTGCCTGGGAAGGAAGTACCCTGTAGTTTTCATGGGCTTCTCCTGCATAAGAAACTGTAATTGCATTTTCTCCCATATGAAATCCGTTTGCCTCTGAAACCGGAATCTTTATGGCTGCCACTCCGTTTTGAAGCGTGATGCCGGATACTTCATAAGGGGTCTGGTTAATGTATACCGAAAAACCAGCAGACGGCACGTTCTGTCCCTGTAAGCTGCTATCTGTATAGACCGTCTGCACGGTAAGATTCAGTTCATCCTGCATGGACACGGCCGATGGTAATCCATTTATCGTAGTGGTTGTTTCCTTTGAAGTAACCGTCGAACCGGATGTATCCGGATCTTTGTTTACAATCAGAATTACGTTCTGTTCGATCTGTTCATCTGCTGAAAATGGACGGATTGTGATATAGTAGGTTCCTTCTTTTACCGTAGAACTCTCAGCCGTGCGATAGCACATGGGTGTGATCGTATCATCTGTAATTTCCTCATATGATACCCCCGTCATAAACATTAAATTTAACTCTGGAATACAAATAAAACTATTCTCGTCCTCTGTAACTGTTTTTGAAAAATAAGCAGTTCCATTAAATGTTACTTCATATTCCATCGGAACAACCCCTAGATCCCGATCATACTCATCCGTTTGCTCCAGCCAGGCTACCTCTGCCAGATATGGTTTTGGATTCTTATTTTCATACTCACCGACTTTTGAAATCTCCGAAACCGTTGTGGTAATTACCGGATTTTTTATGGTCATATTTTTTACCGCAACCGGTCCATCCCCTGACAACTCACTGGTTTTCCAGATTTCTCCATTTCCAGACGATGTCCGTTCCAGTGTCATTCCCGCCTGTCCGTCTGTCGGTGTAAAAGAAACCGCCGTATCCGCAGCCCTTCCAAGTTCCAGATAGGTGTGACCATACTCCGCAATTCCGGATTTTCCATTTCTTCCATTCAGGGTTTCAAATGTAAGTGCACCCGTAATGGTATCTGTAACTTTCAGCTTCTGTTCTTTTCCTAAGATCAGTCGGTTTCCTGCTGAATCCGCACTCACAATCGAATGTACCTGTGGAGTTTCCATCTGGGAAAGATCAATCGCACTTGCCCCTTCCAGCCTGACCGTACAGCTGTCCAACGCTGCCGGTGCAAATGTTCCACCGCCCTTTACTGTGAGTTTTCCTACTTTGCTTATACCTGGAATTCCGGTATAGGACTGGTCGGTATCTATGGTCAGAAATGTCTTCCCTGCGTGATTTTCAGATACTCCGTACACCTGTTTCGTGTCGGAACCGGTAAGTGAAATTTCCACATCGCCGGAAACCGTATATTGTCCATCCGCTGCCGGTGGATCCGGCTCCTGCGTGGAAAACCAGTCATCCTGATTTACATATGGTTCAATGGCACCGGATGCATAGATTTCCCCATTTTGCGTACCGGAAACGTGCGCAAGCACGATCTGTGTCTTACCGTCATATGTTCCGTTCATGGAACCGGCATAAATATTCCCCAGATTGGTACCACCACCCGTAATCAGAATCTGTGCCTCTGATCCCGGATGATTCCCCATATTCTTTCCATTCTCATAAAGGGATCCGCCAAAGATATCTACATAGCGGAATCCGCTGTCGCACATAACATTCTCAAGAACAAGTTTATGCCCATTTGCAAAAATTGCATCGTGCAGACGATTGGAAAACCGCAGCGTAATGTTTTTAAATGTCACATCCGTATTCAGGATAAATCCCCCCTTACGGTTGGAAAAAGTATTTCCATTTCCATTGACGGTCACGCTTTTATCAAAAATAAACGGTTCCGCAGCCTCGGCATTTAAAAAAGCACCACTTCCCAAAATTGAGATTTCATCCCCATTGCCGGCAGCCGCATAGGCATCCTCAAATAAATTGTAGGGATTTCCATAGCTTCCATCTCCAGAATGGGTAGAATTTCCATCTTTAAATTCCGTATAGATCGTTCTTGCCGCTGTCTGCACAGCCTCCTGCGCCTTTACCGGCACGACAGGCTGCACGGTAATACACATGGTGAGCACGATAAAAAATGCCCATAGACGTTTTGCTACATTGTCTGGTTTCATCTGATTGTTCTTTTTCATCCATTTCTCCTGATAATAAGAACAGGGGGATGAGTCAAAAACTCATTCCCCTGTCACTTCATTGATAGTCTCTACCATCATCCTAACATGGTTTCCGATCATCGTCAACAAATTTATGACCTGTTTTTATACCTATATCATCTGCTGATTTTATATTTTATTATTTCTATCTGTTCTATCTGTGTGATATCAATCTTCTGATTGAAAATATAACGAGCCCCACAATATTTCATTTCACTTGCAGATGCATAGCCATCTCCAAACTCTTCAAGATCTGTACCATCCATGAAAGGATGTTTCTTTTTTTCAGTTCCTTTTCTGTCATCGGTAAGAGGTAACTCTCCTATGGAATATTGCTTTCCGTCTTTTGTTGTTGCAACTACATGATAAAAACACCCTTTTTCTCTCCAGTCATTGACGGGACAAATACTAACCGTATAAGGTGTAATTTCAACAGGGATTGTTTTTTTTGTTTTCTTAACATCCGCTTTTAACATCTTCTCCTTCATTGGAACAACTTTTCCCTTAACCAAAACATTTTTTAATGGCGTATTTGAATTATCCGGTGATTGAAATCCCTTATATACTTTCGGATTTTTCCACGCAGTATCATCGGAATAAAAGCCGCACACATTGATCTGAATACCATCACCTGTATCTATTACGTCCACCTTACTGGTAGTATCTAACCCACCTAACCAATAATTTGTTCCTTCCAAAGATTTTACGTTCGGAAGGAACACCTTTGCACGCATAACCTTCGTATTTGAAGCAACCTGAATTGATGATATGATTATCTTTTGTTCTTTTCTGCCATCATCTTCTCTACTGTTTGATTTTGCATCAGAATTTTTTCCACACGCACACAGACAATATAGCATTGTAAAAATTAATAAGTACAGACTGATTCTCTTCATTCATAATCCTCCAAATACATCCTGTATTTTACCATCCTACTTTCGCATATATAACACTGTCCTTATGTGCAGTTAAACCAACAAAAAACTCCAATGTCTTCCCCTTATATTTTTCAGCAGGTGTAACTGGTATTATTTGTGTTACGTCAAAATTTCCTCCATTAACTCGCAATTGTACTTCATTTCCTCCTGTTTTATACTCAAAATTTCTTGCTTTTACAGTTATAGCACATGCAGTTCCTATAATAGGTGTACCAGAAACAACTGCTCCCATATTTAATTTACCTCCTTCATAATCAATGGAAAGATAGGCCGTATTTTCAGTTGGACCACATTCCCATTTTAAAAAAGCTGATTGAGGGTACTTTCCCATAATAACTTCCTCCTTTTTATTACTTCAAAATTTCATTGTTACAATTCCAGAAATTTTAACCTTATCTTTATTTGTATTTTCTATAAACATACCCTGTATAAATTCTTCATCCAATGTTTCAAATAACTGCTTCCCCCTCTATTTTCCTCAATATATTAGTTTGTATCATTTAAAAGAATTTTATTCTTATTTTCTTTTTCTTTAAAACACTAAGAATTAAAATACCTCCTATCAATACAATTCCAATGCCAGCCACATATTTCATCGAACTTCTGCTCTGTACTCCAACTCCTGTACTTACCTCAGAATCTTCAATATAAGTATCTGAAATCTCCGCTACAGAATCAAATGAATAGACACCGCTTTCCACATTTTGAGTTTCCGGAATTTTCTCCATAACCGGATACTGATACCCTAAGGAAATCCAGATACGTGCTGTTTCATCATCCATCCCAAGTGCAACCGGCTGTCTCATTCCCGGTTGACTTCCCACCAGTACTACTCTCGTACAGTCCGATAATGCCTCCCGTTTTTCCAGAAGTATATCATAGTAAGGTTCCACTGTATGTTCTGCTATCTCTGTAATCATCCATTTTCCGGCATGATTTTTTACTTCTTCCTGTTCTGCTTTTGTCAATACAGACTTTGCTTCTTCACGCAATGGAAGTCCTTTGGCTACGGTAAACATTCCATATGTCTTTTCCATTTTAAAAGGAATGACCCATACATAATTTGCACTTTCCAGAGCACTTGTGAGTTTTTTCGTATCTGCCGTCTGCAATTTTATAAGATTACAATCCACATATACTTTTAATGCCTTGTCATAATCGATGGTTGCATCCGGCTCTTCTTTTTTCATTTCATCCTGTAAATTACTGATTTCTGTCCAATCGTTGCTCGTTATTAACTGATCCTGATCTGAAACCGGTATTTCCGCGGCATAGACAGCAGAACCTGCTATCGTAAAAATTGTAATCATCATAAGCATTATTTTTAAAATATTTTTCATAGCCATCCCCCCCTAATCCAATGTCCATGTCTTTGTATATCTTCCTGATCCCGACTGTATTGTCGTTCCCGCAACTAATGAACTATAAGAATATCGTTCAATGCCTGCATTTGCTGCTGGATCAACCAACGTCACTTTTCCATCTGCTGAATAACCACTAAGTACTAATGCATGTGCTCCTCCTGAATTCCACACCATCTTTATTCCCATTAGTTTCGATGTTGAAATATATTTTTGTATCTTTTCATACGATAAACTGTTCCTTGTGGTTACATTATATTTATTGTTTATAGCAAAAGCAATTGCCTGTCTTACTTGAGCATCTGATGCACCTTGATTATATTCTGCCCCCAACACATTTATTACTATTTGTCGCTGTGTTAATAAACCATAATAATGTGCTCCTATCATTTGCGATACAGCTGCCCAGCACCAATTCGTTTCCTGTTGTTCCCTTCGTGTCACAGAAATAGAACATTGTGCTGGATATGCCAATACAGATTCAACTTCTGCACAGAATAAAATATTAATAATAACACACATCACTAAAATTTTTTTCATTCTATTTTTTCTCATACATGCCCCCATAAATATTTTTTAAACCATTTTCCTTGTTCTTCAATCCTTTTCCAGCAATTATCCCGACTGCATTTAAACACATTGCAACCATAATTGTTTTTGCATATAAGCATTTTTCAAAATATATCAGGCATAAAACACTACAACTTTCAATAATAGTAATTCTTTTTGTTATCAGTTGAAAATGTATAAATTCTATTTTATTCAAGGGTCTATTTTCATTTTCCACTGGAGCAATACAGATAATTACTGTGGTAACAACACAAAGTAAATCCCTCATTATCTTATCTCCTATCGAGACTTCAAAACAAACCCACAAGCATAAAATTTTGCTTGTATAAGTAAGAATCATACATTTATTTCGTGTTTTTGCATGATATCCACCAGCATATATTCGCAATATGGAATAATTAATTTCAAATAAAATTCCAATTACAATATTTCCCATATATGTTGAAACAATCAGCACAAATAAAAATATTAAAATATTACTTTTCAAACGTTCTAATCCAGTCTCAAGAATCTTACCATTATTATCATTCATTTGATTCATTTGACGTAATTGTTTAAATAGCTTATTTTTCATTATATTTTTTTAAAATATCCAACTGTTTATCTATTTTCCCTTGATAATATGGTCCAAAGCATGTAGTATTTACCGTTATTTTTGCCTCCTCCATTAATATCCAATAAATAAATCTCATCAAAATTTTTTTCATACCTCTCATCTCCTTTGTGTATACTATACTTCATTTTTCCCATTATTCTTTCTGCATGTTAAAATTGGTTTGATTTTCGTCAAAATCTGCATTAAAAATCCCATAGCATACACCATGGGATTTTTTCAAAGATATAACACAATCTGAACCTCAAATATATTTTCATCGATATTTATAGATTTCCATCCCCCGTATTTGTCTACAACATCTGAAATATTCTGCATACCGATTCCATGCAATGCCTGTTGTTTCTTCCTTGTCAATAAACGTTCTCCCTGTTTATTGACTTTTCCATCAAACGTATTTTTCACCTGTATACCCAGAATTCCCCTGTCGTATTGTATCCGAATCTCCAAAAAACGATCTTTTATCTGCTCCATTGCCTCAATTGCATTGTCCAACAGATTTCCAAACAAAACATTCCAGTCATATCCATCCACTGGCAACTGGCACGGAATCACGATCTGCGACTGAATCTGACAGGACATTGCCTCCGCTTTTGCCAGTTTATGATTCAAAATCATATCCAGTTCCAGATTCCCCGTATTCACATACTTATGCTCCGTCTGCAAATGCTCACTCATTTTATTTACATATTCCTGTGCCTTATCATACCTTCCTTCATTAAGATATGTCTGCAGAAGATACATATGGTTTTTCATGTCATGCCGCAAAGAATCCAGCTTTTTCTGATCCTGCTGCATGATATGCATCTGCTCCTGATAGACCATCATATGTTCCTTTAAAAGCCGTTGCTGCATTTTATCCTGATAAGCTTCTCCCAAACGGTCATACAAATAGAACATTCCAAGATCTACAACGATCATAATAGCCAGTGATAATACTGTTTTTGGCGAATTTTCGCCGGATACACTCTCAAGAGCATATATCCAGACAATATTTCCGGCTAATACAAGAATCATAAAGTAATAGTTCTGTGTTTCCATAACCCTTCGCCGACATATCACCTGTCTTATTCCCATTGCTATGAGCAGATTGACCATTGCCCCCGTGATGGTTCCCATTGCCCGCCCTTCGGAAAACAAAGAAAAATCTCCCAGATAATAATACATGATAAATTCTATGGTAAGCCCCAGCAATACTGTAAAACAACCTGCCATTATTTTCTGCAGTATACTTCCTTCATACAATATACCTTCTGCCGCCCAGAGAAGCAGTACCATACTCACCGTAGTCCCCATGGCATTTCGAAAACCAAATGCAACAACTGTATTAATAAGCCATACGAGCACATAAACAATATTTGCCATCCGTGGCAGTTTTCTTTTCTTTTCCAGAAAAACATCCGTCACTTTAAAACTTACATACACACTTAATATGTTACATACCGCTTCAAATATTCTTTCTATGTTATTCACCCGCCACACCTCATCTTTTCCATAATTGCATGATCAAGGTTATTTTTCATAGACCGACTGACCGGAATGTCATCCCCATTGATCATGTGTACGCTGTCTTTCTGAAAAGATTCTGCATACCGCAGATTAATGACATAAGATTTATGTACCACGCAGAATAAATGCGGATTCAACGCAGGAATAACCTCCGAAAGTTTTCCATAAACACATAATGTATCATTTGCTGTTACCACTTGAATTTTTCTGGCAAGGCTCTGCAAATAAAAAACAGAATGTTCTTCTATCCGTATCGCATTTCTTCCTTTCCCAATTTCTATAATATGTGGCTGAAACTGATACAGCCTTTCATATTCATCTAATATATAATCTACTCGTTCCTGTTGTATGGGTTTCACGAGGAAATTCATTGGACGCAGATCAAAAAGCTGCATGGCATACATTTCTTTTGCCGATACAAAAACAATCTGCATGGATTCATATTGGATCTGAGATCGAATCCAGTTTCCAACGATAATCCCCGAGCTGTCCCCTAATTCAATATCCAAAAATAACAAATCATACCTTTCGCTTTGCTGCAGTTTTTGAATAAATTCTGCTCCACTTGTATAACCGTCAACATCCACTTTTATTCTTTTCATTTCTGCAAACCGAAAAATACTTTGTTCCAATTTATAAATAAATTGTATATCATCATCACATATTGCTACTTTTATCATTGTATATCCTGTAATTTATTTTCCTCTCTATTTCAGGATTTCCTGCAGCCGCGCATCTGTATGCAGGAGTTCCTTCGCACGATCCCTATATTGCTGCTCATGCAGATACGTATAGCGGAACGGTTTGATCGACGGTGCCAGATCAACTGCTTTCTCAAAATCCTCCCTCCGAAGATCCAGTGTTTTTACATAATCCCAGAACCCCGTCTGCGTAAAAATCGTGTCTACCCTCCGGTAACGATGATCCTGCACAACACTCATCAGATAGGTTGCAATGCCAACCTGAATCCCATGAAGCTGCGGATGCTCAAGCATCTTGTCCAGCGCATGGGAAATCAGATGTTCGCTGCCGCTTGTTGGTGCACTGCTGCCCGCAATCTCATTTGCAATTCCGCTCATCGCAAGAGAATCCAGAAGTTCCTTTAAAAACAGATCATCCTGTATCGAAGTAAACGGTGTGCGCACAAAACTGTTGACTGCTTTCTTTGCAATCATGACAGCAAAATCGTTGACTTTTCCGTACCCATGTTCTTCCTCAAAAATCCAGTCATACAGTGCCGTAATTTTTGATACCATATCGCCGATTCCGGAATATAAAAATTTCTCCGGTGCACTGCGGATAATCCTTGTATCCACCACAATCCCATATGCAAGTTTTGCCGGAACGGACTTGCGGCGTCCTTCTACCAGAAGGGAAGCACTGGCACTTGAAAAGCCATCGCTCGATGCCGATGTCGGAATGCTGATAAATGGCAGATTTCGCAGAAATCCACAATATTTCGCACCATCAATCACTTTTCCGCCACCGATGCCGATGACTGCCTGCGTCTTCGCCGGCATGGAAAATGCAAGACTGGTCAGATCTTCCAACCGCACGGTATCAAGTTCCTGATATTCTAAAATATCAATGTCCTCCTGCTGCAATGCTTCCATAACGGTAGAACCAAACATTTCTACAAGACCGTTTCCAAATAATACAACTACTTTCTGTAACTGTAACTCTTTTAAGTAAATCCCCAGATTGTCCAATGCACCCGCACCGATCTTTAAAAGTGCCGGAATGGAAATGTGTTTTCCTGTCATAATAAATGTTCTCCTTCTCATTCTCTTTTCTGTCGATTTTAGTATAAACAAAGGTTCCTGAAATTACAATCAATTCCCCGAAAAAACGCACACGCTTCTCTTTACAATTATGGGTAAGAAAAAAGACGATTTCCTACGAAACCGTCTTTTTCTTATTAAAATTTTGACGAAACTCCTGTAAATTTACTTTGTCACTTTGATCGTCATCTTTACAGTCTTTGTCTTTCCGTTCTTTAAAGTGACTTTTACCTTCACCACTGCTTTGCCAGCTTTCTTTGCGACAATTGCACCATTTTTATTCACTGTTACAACCGACTTTTTGGAAGATGTATAAGTGATCTTCTTTACATTTTCCATGTTCAGGTTCTTATCAAAAGTAACTTTTGCCTTCTTTCCGTTTGCAACCGTTTTCTTGGTATCCTTTAATGCAACACTCTTTAAGATTTTACTGCTCAGGGCTTTTGCATCCTTCTCATTCAGCAGTACATAATCACCGGCATCTTTGGTATCCGCTGTCACAGTTCCGTCTTTGGAAACCTTATAAGTCCTGCTGCTGATCAGGACTTTTTCTCCTGTCTTTTTATCAACTTTTACAAGTGTCAGCTTTTTGCCTGCCTGCAGATCCTTCGCATTGACAGATACGCTGTTCATCACTTTGCCGGAAGCGTTCTTTGTTGTCTGGGTAATCGTGATGTCGCTGGTTCCTGCCTCTTTGACTAATTTTGCAACCACGTCTGCTGAAATTGTAGTCTTCTTTGTCTCGGAAGCATTCTTTACTGTTTTGTCCAGCTGTGCCCGGGCATCTGTCACTTCTCCCTTATCGTTCTTTTCAACGGTAAGTATCGCATTTGTATCTTTTGCAATATTCTCAAATGTTTTGTCCGTTTTCCGGGTTTCCGATGGTTTTGTATCTGGTGTTGTATTTCCGGTATCCGGTGTTGTTGTGCTGCCGGAATTTCCACCAGAGGTACTGCTTCCGGAGGAAGAATTTCCGCCATTATTTCCACTCTGGCTGGTCTGTTTTACCGCAATCAGACCATCGGCATCTGCTTTTGCAGCTTCTGCATCACTGATCGTTGTTCCTTTGAACGCATCAAAGTAAAGTACCGATTCCACATCTACCGCGGAACCTGCCGGGTTGGAATTACACCAGAGTCCGAATGCCTGCACATCTTTTAAAGCATCCCCACTAAGTTTTCCACCCGTCTTCCCTTTAAAAGCGGAGAATGGAACGGTTACTTCATAGGCATCTTCTGTCTTCGCAAGATTGGTCAGATATACTTCATACTCTTCTCCTCCTGCCTTGATCTGTACAACAACCTTCTGCCCTTTTCCATCAAGTTTTGTCCAGAATTTCAATGCATTATAGGCTGAAAAATCTGTATTGCCCAGACTTGCATTTACCAGACCCGTCCAGACTTCCGAACCGGTTGTTTTTAATTTGTAATGAAATGCAGCACCATATGTACCGTCTGCCTTATGCTCCTGATCCAGCGTAAAGGACGAACTGCATCCAGCGGCAGAATTTCCACCGTAAGCTGCATCCAGAAGTCCATTACTCCCGACATAGTAGTCAAAATTTTCCAGCACACCTGCCGGAGCTTTGTCCTTTTCTTTTCCGATACTCAGATTTGTGATCGTGGACAGTTCTTTTCCATCTGCAACAAGTGTAATGGATGCTACATCTGTTTTTCCAATCTGATCCATTTCCTCCTGTGTCAGCTGCGCCGTATAGCATCCATCGGAGCCTTTCGCAGCCGGCAATGTCAACTGTTTGCCTTTTGCCGTATCCTTTACAACAAACGATACCTCACCGGCATTGGAAACACTTGCCTTTAACACAGTTGGCTTTAAAATCGTATCCATATCAAACGGTGCTACCATGTATCCGCTGACATCTTTGTAATTATCCGTCTTTACTCCTGCGTACTTATCGATATTGCCATAGAAATTCGTACCGTTTCCAAATACTGAATCCTCATTGTTGTAGTAAGAAATGAAATCATTGATCATTTCCTGTCCCATGGTATCACTGTATTTATACGGCACATAGAAATTGGTATCGCTGAAATTTGCCCATACCATATAATATGGCATGTCGTTTTCCTTTGCGATATCATTCACTTTCTGATACCAGTTCACACCCGACTTTGCCTCACTGACCGGATTATTTTTTACAAGAAGCCCTTCGTTATCACTTCCATCTTTTTTCATCACACGTACACCGGTCTCCGAAATCGCAGCCAGCTTGTTATGCTGTTTTGCAAGCGATGATACAACCTGACAGGTCTGATCCAGATGATCAAAGAATGAAGTATCACTCTCTGCCGGATAAGTATTAAAATCGTTGTAATAATCAAATGCCAGAATATCTACATAGGCATCTCCCGGATAACGCGACATATACTCCGCCTCGGTCTCCAGCGGTCCGTTTGGTGAATACACATAAAGCATATTATGTACCCCTTTGGATTCCAGATACTCTCTGGTATATGCATACAGACTCTTATAACTTTCCGCCGTGTTTCCAGTTCCCCACCAGAACCATCCGCCGGTATTCTCATGCAGTGGACGGAAGATGACCGGAATATTTGATTCCTGTAATTTATTCGCATAGGTTGCAATGGTATCCAGATAAGCCGTAAAGACCTTATTCTTTTCTCCTCCTGGCAGAATCTTTTTTAAGCTGTCCCCGGACAGATCTTTGGATTCGTTGAAATTACAGTCAAAGAAATCGTAGGTTCCATCCCCATTGTCTTTGATCTTCGCGCTTGTGAAGTTTGGCATATGTGCAGATAATGTGACGATTGCTCCATTCTCTGCTGCCTTTTTGCTGTAATTGATGGAATTTTCCAGTGCAGATTTTGCATCTGTTCCACCTGCCTCGCTTCCAAACAGTGCAAGGGAATCGATTCCAAAAATACCGCTGACAGAACCGGTCACATCATGGACATCTCCTAACTCATCCTTTGTTCCAACCGAACGGCTGACATCATTCTGATGACCAAACAGTACCTGATCGCTCTCGGTCAGTCCCTGTAAATATGCATACAATGCCTTTGCGCTATTGCTGGCATCCGGATCTGTCATGGTCAGGATTTTATCTGTTGCTTCTGTTTTTGCCTGTGTTCCGTCTGTATTCGGTGTTGCGGTAATTGTCACAAAATCACCACTGGCATCCTTCTGGGAAAGTATCAGATTATCCAGATAAACATCCCCTGCAAAGGAACTGTTGGCTCCGATAAGTCCGATTGTCAGATCATCCATTGGTGTGGCAGATGGAGAAAATCCTAAAGTAACTGTAACTTTCTTATATCCGTTTCCTGCATCTGCTGCCTCGGACGAATCTATGCTGGTATCTTTATTGATTCCGCTATTGGAGAAAAATTTTATCTTGGAAATATTACTGTTTTCCGGATAAATCAAATCCACACTCACCTGATTATAATTGCTGATATCAGCCGGTGTCTCCGGTGTGAATTTCACTTTTGCCTCACTCCATGATTCGCCGGAGTTGGCTGTATAATCCAAGCTTACTTTTAATCTTCCGTCTCCGCCATTTGCATCATAGGAACATTTCGGAGCAGCATTTTCTTCTCCACCGTGGAAATACTGATATCCGGTTTCGCCTGCCCACAGATTTACCTGGAATTCATCATTTAAATCAGAAAGAACGGTTGGCTCCTGTTTGGTCAGTTCCTGTTTATCGCTTGATAAATTTGTAAGAACTACATTTGAAAATGTCACAGTTCCCTTAAATCCGGTTCCCACAAGGACGAATTCAACATCCATCAATGTATCCGGTGTTATTCCTGAAAACTTTACTTTCAGATCAGCTGAATACTTCTCCCCATCTTTCGTAAAAGAATCCTGCTGCAGCCACTGGCAATCCGTACTGTTGTTCCATCCCCAATCTGATCCCAGTTTTGTTACACCCTGGATATTCAGATGCGCTTTATCTGCAGCCAGCGACTGATAGGATGCTTCATCCAGTGTTACCTTTGCAGTTAATTCATACTCTTCATTCACATTTCCCAACGAGCCATTGATGGAATTATCATATGCAAAAGTAATTTTTCCTGCACCATTCCAGTCTTCTTCTTGCAATCCTGAAAAATCAATGGTTTCTGTTGTTTTTGCGTTCTCATTTTTGTACAGTTCTGTACGTGTTACTGTTGGTGCTGACGCTTCATTTGTTTCCGCCGCATACACAATCTCATTCTGTAAAAATGTGCATGCCTCCGGTGTCAGTGACCCCATCATTGCTGCTGCCAGCGTGATGGCAACAATCTGTTTTCCTACCCTTCTCATGTTTTTGCTCTACCTTTCCTTTCTTCTCCATTTTAGTTGTAAAAACCTTCCAGCACCCTCCATCTATCCGGTTTCACTTAATAAAAAAGCAATTGCACGCTGCTTCCCATATTTCAGGGAGAGGGTACTGCATACTTGGGGAGTGCAGTAAAAAATATGGGAACCAGTGTGCAATTGCTTAATTTATTTGATAAATTCAGTATATCACAAAGTAATTTTAAGTCAATATTTAGTTAATAGAAAATTAATCGTTTGTAAAGTATTACTTAATTTAAAGTTTTTTAGTCTTTTTTTAGTCTTTTAATTAGACATTTTCACAAGAGACGAAAGTACCAGTTCCTTATTAATTGAAAAAAGCACCTGTAAAACAGATTATGTTCTGCTCTACAGGTGCTAATATCGTGCTAGTTCTTTTAAGCTGCCTTCCAAAGAATAACCCCCTCTTTTTGTACATTCTTATAAAATGGAAGCACTTCCCCCCTCTTTTTCATATTTTCTTCTTTAATATCAATGATAGAAAAAATCTTATCATAACGTATATCCATCTCTGCTGACCAGCAAATAAATTTATTTCTTATTTCTTCATTCATATCATTTTTAGTGATGATTGCTATATCTATATCGCTTTCTGATGTAGCTTCATTTCTTGCAACAGATCCATACAAAATAATCATTGATAAATTTTCATGAAACAGATTAAGTAACCCTTTTACCAATTCGTCTTTCATCATATCCGTTAACATTTATTACACCCCTACAAAAACTCTTTTTTATAGTCTACCATTTTTTCTGCACCTATTCCATATTTTCTTTTTCATAAGATTCCACCAGTCAAAGAACAATTCAAAAATTAAGGGGACGATCAAAACCATCCCCTTAAAAATTTTAAATATAATTAATCAATTTTTCTTAACATTGCCAAGTCAAGGTTACACCAGTCATTTGCTCCTGCTACAGAATAAACCCCGATCTCCAACGTATGATTTGTAACAACAATCTTGTCTATACTAAAAATATTCCAATTAATGTCACTTGTTTCAATCGTGGTATCAAGCTCACTTCCTCCATAATTTTTTGCATAAAGTTGTAAAACATCCTGTTTCCCATTTGTCTTTGCCCAAATTGAGAATTTATATGTTCCATTCGGAATATTTGTATACGTTTTATATACAGAACACGAATACTCTTTATCATCCCAAAATGTTAATTTGTAATCTCCATCATATGCATCACCATATTCTGTTCTTACAGTATTTTCATCTGACGAATCACTTGTCCATACATTCCATCCACTCGGTGAAGTAGTTATCCCATTCTGTTCAAAACTGATATTTGTCAATAAATTTTCACACGGTTTATTAAGCACCTTAATAGAATCTAATGCATTTCCCTGAAAATTAAACAACGTCATGTTATCCCATGTATTACTTGGCGTTACGGTATCATTTTTATACGCAACCCCTGCAGATGTAGCATATGTTCCGCCTTCTACAGGTATCCATTCTGGTTCCCAATAAAAATATCCAATACCTTTGTCATCTGGTACATTTAAAATGATTGATTCCAGATCATTCATAAATTCAAATTGTCCTTCTACTGTTGCAGGATATCCTCCAACTTCTTCATCTCCACTAATGAATACATTTCCTTCACCATCACCATCTTCCGTTGTCCATGCATACGCAGTTTCTACAACACACACTTCTTTATTATAGGTGGTCGCCAAGTAATTCAAATTATACTGAAGCCCCTCCATGGTTCCATGCCACATTGGATAATAAGATAATCCAAATACATCAAAATCCAAGTTTGGTGACTCTTTCAATAATCCACCAAAATACCAGGTATACAACTGATTTTTTCCACCCTGATCCAGATGAAGCATAATTTTGGTACTTGATGCAGCAGAAGCACGTACTCCAGAAATTGCAGATTCTAAAAGACCCGCTAATCCGGAAAAATCCTCATTCGTCCCTATTTTGCCATCTTCATGAAGAATCCCCGATGATATTTCATTTCCAACCTGAACCATATCTGGAACAATACCTTCGGCTGCAAAATCATTTAAAGATGTTTTCATATATGAATACAGTGTTTGCTTTAATTCTGAATAAGATAAATTTTTCCATGCTTTTGGTTTAATCTGATTTGCCGGATCAGCCCAAAAATCACTCAAATGAAAATCAATCAAAATTTTCATGCCAAGTTTTTTGGCTCTTTTAGCAAGTTTTAATGTCGTATCATAATCATTGTTTCCACCACCATATGGGTTTCCGTTTTCGTCATATGGATCAACCCATAACTTTAATCTCACATAATTTGCACCATTATTATGTAAAATAGTCATTGCATCACTCTCCTGATTTTTCTCATAATAATGTGCTCCCAAATCTTCCAGCATATCCAATGTCGACACGTCAACACCCCTGATAAAATTATCTGTGCTGACCGCACCTGTGATGGTGGATGCCTGTGCTGTGATTACAGTCGTCCCCAAAAGCTGTACCGCTACAAATGCTGCAGCCATTGCTGATAGAATTTTCTTTTTTACCATAATACATTCTCCTTTTTATATAAATAATTAGCTACATTTTATCCTTTTACCCCTCCGGCAACCAATCCATTCTGAATAAACCGCTGTAAGCACATAAAGATGATCATGATCGGCAGGGATGAAATCACTGCTGCTGCAGCAAACAAAGTCCAGTGCGCAGCAAACTGATCGCTGATAAAAGACTGCAGTCCGAGTGCAAGCGTCATTTTTCCCGGTGTCTGCAAAAAGATTGAGGTAATCACATATTCACTGTATGTTGCAATAAACGAAAACAGGAAGATCACGGCAAGCTGTGGCATTGCAAGCGGGATGATGATCTTATAAAAAACCTGGAATTCATTTGCTCCATCCACCATTGCAGCTTCATCCAATTCCACCGGAAGTCCATCGATATAAGATTTAAGTAACCAGATATTGTAAGCACTTCCACCTGCAAGCACAAGAATGAGTGCAAAGCTGTTGTCCACCAGCCCGAACTTATAAATTAAAATATAGTATCCGGCAACTGCCATGCTGTTTGGAAACACCTGTAATATCAAAAGTGCCATCAGCCCATATTTTCTTCCCACAAACCGCAGTCTTGCAAACGCATACGCTGCAAGTGAAGTAAGCACAAGTTGTATGATTGCTACAATAAAGCAAAACTTCAGGGAATTAAAAACCCAGATTCCAAAATCCGTTTCCCGAAACAGTTCCACATAATGTTCAATGCTGAATTTTTCAGGGAACAATGAGGACAGGAAAAAGCTGTCACCCGCGGAAAAAGAGGACATAACAATCCATATGACCGGAAACAGCACCACGATCATCGTGATCCATATGACCACCCTGCTTCCCCACAGTGTCCGTTGTTCTGAGGCGGATATTTTCTTTTTATTTTTCATTTAATCAACCTCCTTAAATGAGCCGGACAGCCGCATATTAATCAGCGTAAATGTTCCGACAATGATAAAGATCAGCACACTGAACGTTGCAGACAGTTCATACCGGTTCGACCATGTGGTCATCTTATAGGTGGTACTAGCAAGGATATCCGTATAACCCGCAAACTGGTTATCCACTCTCGCCGGTCCACCTTGTGTAATCATGTATATATTTCCAAAATTGTTAAAATTAGCCGCAAACGAAGAAATTACAAGAGGAATGGAAAGTTTCGTCACCATCGGCAATGTAATGCTCTTAAAACACTGAAATTTTGATGCCCCATCCATTTTAGCCGCCTCATAGTATTCACCAGAAATCGCCTGTAGTCCACCAAGACAGACATTCATCATATAGGGAAATCCCAGCCACACATTCACGATAATCAACCCAACCCTTGCCCAGAATGGATTGGTCAGCCACGGTACATTCCAGGCAATACCGATTGTATGCAGTAAATTATTGATTCCACCATACTGCTCATTTAGCAGTCCCTGCCATGCGAGGATTGCAATCGTAGATGGCAATGCCCACGGAACAATTAGCACTGCACGGTAAATTTTTGATTCTTTCATATGCGGATTGTTTAACAAAATGGCAAGAATCAGTCCCATTGCATAGGAACCTGCCGTACTTAACAGCGCAAAACAAATCGTCCACCCAAGTACCGGGAAAAACACATTTTTAATGCTTCCGGAAAATACGGTCAGATAATTTTCCAGACCCACAAACGTGTAATCTGTCAGATGATACATGTTGTAATTAGTAAAAGATAAAATCACCGTATAAATAATTGGCAGACATGTCACCAACAGAATCGAGATCAGTGCCGGTGCCAGATAAGTATACCCAAGCGCATTCTTTTTCTTTCTCATGCCATCACTACTTTCCTGAATTCATCAATTCAATCGCTTCTTTCAACTGCGTAACCATATTTTTGGCAGCTTCCTCTGGTGTTTGCTCCCCAGACCACATCGAACGGATATTGTTTGTGTGGATACTCCAGAGCTGTCCCATTTCTGATACGGTCGGCATCGGCTCTCCATCATTGATCTGCTCGACAAATGCCTGTGTGTATGCATTACTCTGGATCTCATCAAGTTTCTGATCTGCCAGTTTTGCCGGTATACGGTCACCCGCCTCATACATGCCAAGTGCACCGTTTTCCATCAGATAGGAAATAAAATCCCATGCTGCATCCTGATTTTTACTGCTGTTGCTCACAAAACTTACCTGTGTACCCACCGGGGTCACAAACGGCTGTCCGTGGAAAGTTGGCATTTTTGCTACAGCAAATTTAGTTCCTGCAGAGGTAAAACCGTCAATATCCCATGGTCCACCAATATAATAAGCACATTTTCCGTTCTGGAAATTACTTCTTGCGATATCGGCTGTCACATCTGCCGTGATCAGTTTATATTTATTGCACAGGTCATTGATAAAGGCATAGGCTTCCACACTGCCCTCATTATCAAGACCGATGTCTGCCGTGTCATATGCCCCATCCTGATATTTAAAAATATAACCTCCGCAGGCTCTCACAAAACCAAGATCGTAGTATATGCTTGTTGCATCAAACTGTACACCTCCGTCTGCGGCTGCCTGATCGACCAGTTCTTCCCATGTTTTTGGAACTTCCGATACAAGATCTGTGTTGTAAAACAGTGCAGTAGTCTCTACGGAAAGTGGTGCTGCATATCGTTTTCCATCTACATAACATGCCTGGATGGCTGCATCGGAAAAATCCTGATCCGCATACAGATCCTGTGGCACTTCTGCAGTAAGATCTGCGTTTACATAATCTGCAAGCTGGTCATTTGGAATCCCCACCACAGCATCCGGTCCGGAAGCACTTTTTACTGCCTGTGCAAACTGCTGGACAGATGGAGACTGGTGAATGACTTCTACCTTTCGTCCGTTCTTTTCTCCCCATTCATCTGCATATTTCTGAATGGTATCCACTTCCACGTTCATGTTCGTCCAAATCACGAGTTTTTCCCCAGAAGCTTCCCTTTTTCCGGTTCCAGTTCCACTTCCACAGCCAGTCAACATTCCCACTGCCATTGTTACAGCCAGCACAGCTGTTATTAATTTTTTCTTCATATGATTGCCCTCCTTTACATTGTTTTCATGTTTATCAGCGCGCTGTTTGCGTTTCCATTTTCGTCAAACAATGCCATATTTGCCATGGCATTTCCTGCTGTCATCTTGTCTTTCATGTACTTGCTGCCACTCTTACTTGCCCACGTACAGTCCGGTATTGGCAACCATGCCGGTTCCCAGTAAAACACGCCGATGCCTCTTTTATTGTTTACACTTCTTACCGTTGCAAACAAATCCCGCAAGAATGCTTCCTGCCCCTGCTGTGTTGCCGGGTATCCAGTGATTTTTTCATGCTCCTTCGAATAAACGATTCCGTTGCAGCCAAATGTTTCCGTAGTATAACCAATCGAAGTCTCTGCAACAAGTACATCTTTGTCATACCGGCTGCTGATATCATTCATATTATCCAGAAGAAGTGAAAGACTTCCGTTCCAGTGCGGATAATACGACATTCCAATAATATCAAAATCCAGCGCATACGATGAAACCTGATCAAACCACTGTCGATACATTTTATTATCCGTTCCGAAATCCAGATGCAATACGATCCTTGCGTCCGGACACTCCTCGCGCACCCCTTTAATCCCTGCCTGCAGAAGATGTGCCATATTTTCGGTCTGTTCGATGTAACCGTCCGGCCACAACAGCCCTTTTGTAATCTCATTTCCAACCTGCACCATAGTCGGCACAAGCTTGTGGTTTTTCAATGCCTTTAACGTATCTACGGTATGCAGATACACCGCCGTTTCCAGTGCCTCTCCGCTTAATTCTTTCCAGGCTTTCGGTTTTACCTGTTTGGCTGGATCTGCCCAGAAATCACTATAATGGAAATCAAGCATAAAATCCATACCGCTTTGTACAGTTCTTTCTGCGATCTCAATGGTGGTCTCCAGATCATTTCCACCTCCCCCGTAAGGATTTCCGTTTTCATCGTAGGGATCCGGCCAAATCCGAATCCTTACGTTATTGGCTCCGCATGTCTTTAAAATTGCAAACAGATCTTCTTTTTTCCCGTTCAGCCGATAGGACGCACCATAATGTTCCAGTTCTTTCACCATGGAAATATCCATACCCTTAATAAATTTCATAACTACTCCTTCACA